>JAEAMG010000363.1_pt1 | contig 57166 bp, 59 predicted proteins | sample 8958741 | NCBI WGS metagenome assembly JAEAMG01 (sample SAMN16933256, study PRJNA681125) | bioreactor sludge metagenome | isolation source: anaerobic bioreactor treating anionic surfactant - SDBS | place: India: Bengaluru | collected 2019-02-28 | reverse complement strand
TTTTAACTGTTAGGACTCAGGTTTTTTATTTAAATCAAACTATGGGACAGCAGTGCTCCTCTGAGTCCTTTTTTAAATTCTAACTTTATTTAAAGAAATAACCGGTTTCAGGTGAACTGGCATTGGCCATACGTTTACGCGGCATACGGCCTGCAAGGAATGCTTCGCGACCCGCTTCAACCGCTTTTTTCATCGCAGAGGCCATTAAGATAGGATTTTGCGCCGCAGCAATAGCAGTATTCATCAGTACGCCGTCACAACCGAGCTCCATTGCAATTGCAGCATCACTGGCAGTACCTACACCAGCATCGACCAGTACAGGAACTTTGGCATTTTCCTTAATAATAGAAATGGTATGCGGATTTAAAATCCCCAAACCTGAACCAATCAGGCTACCTAAGGGCATAATTGCCACACAGCCCATGCTCTCTAATTCCTGAGCAATAATCGGATCATCCGAGGTGTAGACCATAATCTCGAAACCATCATCAATTAAGGTACGCGCTGCTTTTAAGGTTTCGGTAACATTTGGGTAAAGGGTTTTTTCATCGCCCAGTACTTCCAGTTTTACCAGGTTGTGCCCGTCCAGCAGTTCACGCGCCAGCATGCAGGTACGCACGGCACTGTTTGCATCAAAACAGCCTGCGGTATTAGGCAGAATGGTATATTTTTCTGGTGGGACTACAGAAAGCAAATTCGGCTGATCAGGATGCTGGCCGATATTGACCCGACGGATTGCGACCGTGACAATCTCTGCACCGCAGGCCTGAATGGCTAAATCGGTTTCAGTTAAATCTTTATATTTACCTGTACCAACCAATAAGCGTGAATTAAAAGTACGAGAACCAATTATAAGTGGGGTGTCTTCCATGGGAGCTCCGATTAACCGCCACCGACGGCATGAATAATTTCAATATGATCTTCAGAGCAAATTGGGGTCTGTGCCAACTTGCTTTTGGAAATGATCATTTCATTCTGTTCTACAGCAAAACGTTTACCTTCAAGTTCAAGTTCTTGAATTAATTCTAGTAAATTAGTGCATGAGGTATTTTTTTCTTCGCCATTCAAATAAATCTGCATCGTTAATTCCCTTATTCTATTTCACGTATTTAAAGGCATTCCATGCCAGTACCAGCCAGCCTGCAATCATTAAAGCGCCGCCAATTGGGGTAATTGCTCCTAAACCGCGGGGTAGGCCTAAGGCCATGACATAGAGTGAACCACAGAAAAAGAAAATACCGACCTGAATCAGGATAAAACTGGCTTTAATGGGAAGTTGGGGAATGACTCTGGCTAAAATGGCCAGCGCCAAAAGTCCAAGCGCATGATAGAAAAAATAATCAGTTGCGGTATGCCACCACGCCAATTGAGCTTCTGTTGCACGAGTTTTTAAGCCATGGGCACCAAAAGCACCAAGCATGACAGCAAAAGCTAAATTGAGGGCTGAAATTGCAATCCACATAAGCAATGACTACCTGAGTAAATTTGCCCCATAACTTAGCATATTCTGGTACTTGCACGGAAGGCAAAAAGCAACATTACTGCAGCCTGCATATGAAAAAAGAGCACTTGGCCCTTTTTTCGAAATACCTTGCATATGTTCGGTCATCTAGTTGGAAGACATGGCCACTTTAATTTTTTCCATGGCGTTTTTTTCAAGCTGGCGAATACGCTCGGCAGACACATTATATTCCGCGGCCAGTTCATGCAGCGTCGATTTTTCATCATCCAGCCAGCGGCGCTGTAAAATGTTACGCGAACGGTCATCCAGTTGATCCATGGCATCATGCAGGGCAGAAGTACTTTGTTCTTCATAGTCGTCTTCTTCAGCCAGACGTGCCGGGTCATAACGGTTATCTTCCAGATATAAGGCTGGCGCGACGTGGGTTGAACCTTCATCATCATCATCGCCTTGCGCTTCAAAAGCAGCATCGTAGGCGGTCAGGCGGCCTTCCATTTCCAGCACCTGTTCAGGTGTGACATTCAAGTCATTGGCAATGGATTGTGCTTCATCCAGAGTGAGTTTTTTACTGGATTTTTTTAAACTGCGTAGATTAAAGAATAATTTACGTTGAGCTTTGGTCGTAGCAATTTTAACAATACGCCAGTTACGGATCACGTATTCATGAATTTCAGCTTTAATCCAGTGTACGGCAAATGACACCAAGCGCACGCCCATATTTGGGTCAAAACGTTTCACTGCTTTCATTAAGCCCAAGTTGCCTTCCTGAATCAGGTCGCCTTGCGGCAAACCATAACCGGCATAACTGCGGGCAATATGAACTACAAAACGTAAATGAGACATCACGAGCATTTTCGCAGCATCTAAATCTTGGTCGTAAAAGTAGCGTTCGGCCAACTCTTTTTCTTGTTCAGCCGTTAAAATAGGAATCTGATTGACAGTACTTATATAAGCACCGAGATTTACCCCTGGTGCCGATAATGACAGGGGCATCAATTGATTGCTGCTGTCACTCATGTGTTCTCCTTGAGAGTTGGATGACATAACCATCTTAATAAATTTATCTTAATCCAATATTTCAGCGAGTTTAGGAAATTTGGGTAGAGAAATGTAATTTTTTATGCACATTTGAAACGTTCTAGTTTAATTGAAAATAATTAAGATTCAATTAAGTAGTGATATTCAAAATCAGAAATTTTAGTCATATTGCAGTTCATTTGATGCATTGAACAATAACGCGTTACATCTTGCTGACTATGTGGATCTGAAGATTTGAGTAAAAATATGCCGCCCGATTTGTTCTTGATCGCTCGCTTAAGCATCAATAACGGCATGGGGCAAGGCTTGCCCATGGCATCAATGATTATTACCGAATTGGTCAGATCATTCATCGCATTTAATATCTAATTCAATTTCGATAAATATTAGCAAATTTAGTGCCAAAGCCCAATAAAATTATAGAACTTCAACATAAAAGTACTTATCTAAAATAAGGAAATAATTAGTAAAAAAGAAGCTGAATCAAAAAGAAGATTAATCAAAAAAAACAGTATGAATTGTCATAAACCCGTGTTAAGCTCGTTGCGTATTCAAATTTATGACAGCATTTTAAATGTCTTAAAATTGGATATTGCAATGGATGTAACCGGGATTTTGTTAATAGTAATACAGAATGATTACAAGCTTAGAAATAATAATTATTTTTAAACCTTGTTTACTCTGCTGTTTGCAACACCGGGTGGTCCTTTAATTAAATACAATGAGGATTAACTTATGACAGCTCGTGAACAAGGCGTAGTTAAATGGTTCAACGACACTAAAGGCTTCGGCTTTATTCAACGTAACGGCGGCGACGACGTATTCGTTCATTTCCGCGCTATCCAAGGTGACGGCCACCGTTCACTTCGTGACGGCCAACGTGTTGAATTCAGCGTAGTTAAAGGTCAAAAAGGCTTCCAAGCTGAAGAAGTACAACCTTTAGACTAATCGCCTGATTATTCATGAGAACGCCCCAATGTAATTTGGGGCGTTTTTGTTTATAATAGATTCCTATTTTTCCTGATCATTAAGTTAGAGCACATTTATATGTCATCTGGTTTTGAAACCTTAAATTTACATCCGAAACTGAAACAGGCGATTGATGCTTTAGGTTTCAAAGAAATGACACCTATTCAGGAAAAGGTTTTAAAATTCACTCTGGCTGGACATGATGCCATTGGTCGTGCACAAACCGGTACAGGAAAAACGGCGGCTTTCCTGGTGAGTGTGATTAATGATTTGCTCAATAATCCGATTAAAGAGCAACGTTTTCGTGGCGAAGCACGTGCGCTGATTCTTGCGCCTACACGTGAGCTGGCTTTGCAGATTGAAAGTGATGCCAAAGAGCTTACCAAATTTACCGATCTACATCTGGTGACTTTGCTGGGTGGGGTAGATTTTGATAAGCAGAAAGCGCAGCTGGATAAAAATTTTGTCGATATTATTGTGGCGACGCCAGGCCGTTTAATCGATTTTGTTGAGCAAAAAGAAGTCTGGCTGGACCAGATTGAATTTTTGGTGATTGATGAAGCAGACCGTTTGCTGGATATGGGATTCATTCCATCGGTAAAACGGATTGTGCGTTTTTCTCCGCGTAAAGAACAGCGTCAAACCTTAATGTTTTCTGCCACCTTTAGCTATGATGTATTGAATCTGGCGCAACAGTGGTTGTTCGAACCGGTGACTGTGGAAATTGAGCCGGAAAAGAAAACCAATGCCGATGTAGAGCAACGCGTTTATATGGTTGCCAAAACTGATAAATATAAATTGTTGCAAGAAATCTTGCGTGATGAGCCGATTGAAAAAGTCATGATTTTTGCTAACCGTCGTGACCAGGTACGTAAGCTTTATGATCACCTGAAAAAAGACGGTTATAAAGTGGTGATGTTGTCAGGTGAAATTGCACAGGACAAGCGCCTAAAAATGCTGGATCAGTTTAAAAATGGCCAACATAATATTATGATCGCGACCGATGTTGCAGGTCGTGGTATTCATGTGGACGGTGTTTCGCATGTAATCAACTTTACCCTTCCTGAGCAGTCTGACGACTATGTGCATCGTATAGGCCGTACCGGCCGTGCGGGAAGTAGTGGGGTAAGTATCAGTTTCCTGTCTGAAGATGATGCGTTCTATCTTCCGGAAATTGAAAAAGCCATTGGTCAGAAATTGCCTTTAACCCGTCTTGAAGGTTATTGTTAATTTTCAAGATATTTATCTCAGCATTAAATAATGCGATAAACAAAAAAGCCGCTTATTGAAGCGGCTTTTTTGCCCTGGATAGTTGTATTGAATGAATAAGATGAAATAGGCCATTATTTGAATGTTTAGTTGGCTCGGCAAGTGAAGGTCAGTACGGTTTGATAGTCTTCATCACGTGCCAGACTGCCGCTTTTGCCAGCCAAGGTACCCAGAACAGTAGTTGCAGCCTGAATCATTTGTCCGGTTTTTTCATCGACGACCCCTTTTAAGGCACCATTGTATTCAGTTTTTTCATTCACGATAACAGGCATGGCTTTTTTACCACACGCATTATTGGCTGCAGTAATCGCATTATTTTTAGAAATTAAACTGCTTTTACCGATACCCGTCACTTCATATTGATTATTTTCTTTTTGAATCGCTAATGAGGTGGTTGGATTGGATGCACAGGCAGTTAAGGCGACAGCAACGGCAATAGAAGCGAGTGCAAAAACTTGTTTCATCTTTTTCCCTTGGGATTGTTTTAAAAAGAGTTTGAATTATTTGAACATGATTTTTTGAATGATTTTTGAAGGACTTGTATGAAATATGCAGCTTTATATGAACTCTCTGTGACTAAAAGTTGGTTAACTTGAATATTGTGGAGTAGACATTCACTCAGCGCTCTAGAGTATCTGAACAAGATTATGCTAATCTTGATGAAATATTTAGTACACAGATATCAAAGTCAATGACGGATTCATCGGTAGATACGGTTCATCAAAATATTCATCAACGTCAGTCGATTGGGCATTTGGTTGAGCCTGCGCCGAATGCAGAGCAATTGGAGAAAGCCTTTCAGGCGGCTTTGACTGCACCAGATCATCATCGTTTAAAGCCTACCCGTTTTGTGGTGATTCCGAGTGATCAGCGTGAAGCTTTTGGTGAGTTGCTCTCCAGAGCTTTGGCGGATTTGGGTGAAACTGATTCTGTTCAATTGGATCGGGTAAAAAACCATCCATTTCGTGCGCCGCTGCTGGTTTTGGCATTAACCCAATTTCAGCCCCATCCTAAAGTGCCTAATTTTGAACAAACCTTAAGTTCAGGTGCGGCAATAGAAAACTTCTTGTTGTCTTTACAGGTACAAGGCTTTTCAACCATGTGGCGTAGCGGAGCGGTGGTTGAGTCGCCGTTGTTTAAGCGAAGCCTGGGACTATCAGAAGATGATTTAATTTCTGGAATTATTTATATTGGAACCGCAGCGAAAGCGATTCCAGCGCGTACAGTAGTGGATATACAAAACTATATCAGTTACTGGAATAAGTAACTGTATTGAATCATGAGTTGAGATATAAAAATAATGTCAGAGTTGAAATTTTCAGATCTTGTTGAACCGGTTGTGGTTGATCAAAAAACGGCCTTGCGTGTGACCGTGTTGGGAGGTGGCAGTTTTGGTACTGCAATGGCAAATACTGCTGTACGCAATGGTTGTGATACCATGATCTGGATTCGTGATGAGGCAGCGGCAGCAGAAATTAATCAGACCCATATCAATAAACGCTATTTACCTGATTTTGTTTTGGAGCCGGGTTTAAAAGCGGTGTCGGATTTAGAAACAGCTGTCTGTAATCGTGACATTATTTTGGTGGCTATTCCTAGCCATTCTTTTCGCGATGTACTGAAACAAATTAAGCCTTTTATTAGCTCGCAGGCTGTCATTTCCTTAACCAAAGGCATTGAGGCAAAAACTTTTCATTTCATGAGCGATATCATTCATGAAGAATTGCCTCAGGTTCCGTATGGTGTTCTTTCAGGACCGAATCTGGCCAAGGAAATTATGGCCGGGCAACCTGCAGGAACGGTGATTGCCAGCCAATCGGAACTGGTGCGTTATGCCGTACAGCAAGCGTTGCATAGTGCATTGTTCCGTGTTTTTGGTAGCGATGATGTGCATGGTGTGGAGCTGGGCGGGGCGTTAAAAAATATCTATGCTGTTGCCATGGGTATGGCTGCGGCTTATAAGGTGGGTGAAAACACCAAGAGCATGATTTTAACCCGTGCACTGGCAGAAATGAGCCGTTTTGCGGTGAAACTGGGTGCAAACCCGCTGACTTTCCTGGGATTGTCTGGCGTGGGTGACTTGTTTGCAACCTGTAATAGTCCGCTCAGCCGTAACTATCAGGTGGGTTTTGCCTTAGGTTCGGGTAAGACTCTGGAACAGGCCACCCAAGAATTGGGCCAAACTGCGGAAGGGATCAATACCATTGTACAGGTGCGTAGTCGTTCGGAAGAATTAGGTGTTTATATGCCAATTACCAGTGCATTATATGATGTGATTTTTGAAGGTGCACCGCCTTTAAGCATTGCACTTTCACTCATGAAAAATGGTCACCGTAGCGATGTGGAATTTGTTTTACCTCACAATGAAGTGTAATTTTAAATCATATTATTGCGTTCATAAAGCTTGGTTATAATTGCTGCATATTTGAAAATAAGGAATTTTTTATGCAACTTACCTTAGTTCGTCATGGTGAAGCCGCTCCAGCGGTGCATGGCAATGATGATAAGCGTCCTTTGACCGAGCGTGGACATGCGCAGGCCCAACTCACTGCAGAATATTTAAAGGATATCATTCGTCCTGATGCTTTTGTGGTGAGTCCCTTATTGCGTGCGCAGGAAACCCTGGCACATTTACAACATTATTTTCGTGATGTACCCGTACTGGTGTGCAATAAGATTAAGCCGGATGATGATGCAAAATTGGCAGTAGACTGGCTGTCTCAGCTTCCTTATGAGTCTATTGTGGTGGTGTGTCATATGAATGTAGTGGCGCATATGGCATCATTGTTGACCGCAGAACCTTCTCATCCGTATGCTCTGGCTGAAGCGCGGATATATGAACAAGCAGTGATTGCAACAGGATTATCAACACAGTTAAAAAGTTTTATTCCAAATGTATAGAATATTAATTAAAACGGCAGAAAAATATTGATGTTGTATTTATGGATGCCTGAAGCCAATGGGGTTTGGCACTGGTCAACTGGAGAGAGTTGGTCTCAGGCCTTTAGTCTTGAACAATTAATTCAAGATATTCAAGGCTATCATGGACAAGAAGCTGTGGTATTTTTTCCCAGTCGTGATGTACAAATGCTGCAACAGAGTCTATCCAGGCCCCAGTACAAGAAATTGGGTACGGATGGGGTTAAATATTTATTAGAAGAATTTGTGCTTTTGCCCATCGATTCCATGAAAATATTGCATCATTTTCAAAATCCCGATCAGTTAATCATTTTGGGTGTGGCAAATAGTACGGTTGAAACCTTGCAACATGCTTTGAACTTAATCCCGGTTAAAGTTGCTTCCTTATTGCCCGATTTTCTCATTTTACCAGCTCCAGAAGTGGGGCAGATCATCATTGCGAACCTGTCCGGGCGCTTGCTGGTGCGTGAAAGTGAATTTATGGGCAATTCGGTGGATGATCTGGCACTGTTTTTAGATTATCAGCCTTCGGGGCAATCTTATAAAATCAGTAATTTTACCGCTGAACAAATGCAAAGCCTTGAAGCCATGGTGACGCAGGAACAGATTGAATCTTTCCATTATGAAATACCGGTATTAAAAAAAGCGCGACTTCATCCTTTTAATATTCTACCTAAAGCTAAAAACAGTCAGGCTATGTCCGGTTATTGGAAAGCCTGTGCTGCTGTCTTGGTTGCTGCTATTGTTGTCCAGTTTGGCTATGATGCAACATGCTGGTATAAATATAAAAAAGTGGCAGACCAGACTGCGTTGCAAGCGATTGATCAGTATAAGTACTGGTTTGGACAGAGTAGTCGTGTGACCGAGCAGAATTTAAAAAGCCAGTTTGAAAGTCATGTACGCTTAAATAAAAGTGCCAATACTCAAGCTTTACAGCTGCTAAGCCGGATTGGTCCAGTGCTGATGCAAAATCAGATCGTGGCTAATCGTATCAATTATGAAGCTTCTATTTTAAATATGGAATTGAAAGCCAATTCTGCGGCTGCTTTGCAAAATTTAACCCAGCAGCTCAATCAGCAAGGCTTTAAGGCAGAATTAGGCACTGTTCAGCCCAATGGTCCAGGTGCAATTGGATTGGTGAAAATACAATAATGAATACATCAGAAAAACTGCAAAACTCGATTGATCAATTCATTGAAAGAGTCACGGATTATCTGGACCAGCTGTCGCAACGTGAACGTTATATGGTGATCTTTACCACTATTTTTGTTGTGATTGCGGTTATTGGTTCGGCACTCTGGTATATGCATGCCGCTGCGAATAAACAGCAGAATCGGGTCAATGATCTTAAGGATATGATTGTATGGATGCAAAGTAATGCAGTCACCATGAAACCTGCAGATGACGTGCAGTTAACTGCTGCAGAAAAGGTTCAGCGTGTTGCCCAGCAGCAGGGATTATCGGTGGCTTCCCAGCAAACGGGTGAGCAAATCCAGATTGTTGCGGCACATGAAAATTATGCCATCTTGGCAAATTTTTTAACCCAATTAGTACAAATGGGTCTAAGCCTTGAGAAAATAGAACTAATTTCTGATGCTGGTCAGATTAAATTAACAGCGACAGTGCAATAAAGGGTAAAAATAAAGATCTGTGAAGCATGGCGTTTTCTGCGGGCTATGCCTATAATATGCCGACTTAAAAAGCAGTAGACTTTTATAGATATGTTGTATTCTCTTGCCCGCCCTTTGTTGTTTTCTTTAGCACCAGAGCGTGCACATGAGCTCACACTATCGTTATTGAAATCAGCTCATCGCATGGGCATGATGCGTCAAAACGTAGCGTCCAAACCTGTGACCTGTATGGGAATTGAATTTCCCAATCCGGTAGGTTTGGCAGCTGGTCTGGACAAAAATGGCGCTTATATTGATGCTCTGGCTGGGCTGGGCTTTGGTTTTATTGAAATTGGAACCATTACACCACGTCCCCAATCGGGCAATCCACATCCCCGTTTATTCCGTTTGCCTGAAGCCAAGGCCATTATTAACCGTATGGGATTTAATAATGACGGTGTAGACAAGCTGATTGAAAATGTCAAGGCAGCAAAATTCAAAGGTATTTTGGGCATTAATATTGGTAAAAATGCCGATACCCCGGTTGAAAATGCTGTGGATGATTATCTGATCTGTCTGGAAAAAGTCTATAACTACGCTTCCTATATCACGGTTAATATTTCCTCACCAAATACTAAAAACTTGCGCAGCCTGCAAAGCGGCGATGCATTAACAGAATTGCTGCAAACCTTGAAAAAACGTCAGCTTGAACTGGCGGAAGAGTATCAGCATTATGTGCCTTTAGTGCTTAAAGTTGCTCCTGATCTGACCGACGAAGATATCCAGTTCATTGCGAAACAATTGCTCCAGTTTAAAATTGATGGTTTGATTGTGACCAATACCACCTTGTCACGTGAAGGGGTGGAAAACCTGAAATATGGCAACGAAGCGGGTGGTTTGTCCGGTGCGCCTGTATTTGAAAAAAGTACCGCTTGTCTTGCTGCTTTTGCTAAAGTATTAAAAGGTCAGATTCCATTGATCGGGGTAGGCGGAATTTTGTCGGGCGAACAGGCCATTGCGAAACAACAGGCCGGTGCCAGTCTTGTACAAATTTATAGTGGCCTCATATATACAGGTCCAGCCCTGATTAAAGATTGTATTGATGCTTTAAACACACCATGAATACACTGGATATCTTTATACTGATTATCTTGCTCATTGGAGGGCTCAACGGTTTGCGACAAGGATTGGTTTCAGCCTTTGCGAACTTGGTAGGATGGGTTCTTGCGCTGGTCATCGGTGCAAAATACGCAGCCATCCTGGCACCTTCGATGGTCTCGCTCAGTGGAGATCCAGTGGTACAAAAAATAGCAGCTTTTGCATTTATTGTATTGGTCATGGTGGTGTTAACCTGGATTGTCACCGCATTTCTGAACAAAGTATTGAAGAGCCTGAAACTCGGCCCATTGAACCGTTTGGCAGGTGGTGCTTTTGGCTCTTTAAAAGGTTTATTGATTGTACTCATCACCATGCAGGGCCTGGGTCCCTGGGTGGAAAGTTCTCCGCACTGGAAACAGTCTAAATTTGTACAACTCCTTATTCCGTATGCGCCTTGGGCGACCGAACTTTCTAAAGAAGCGGCGCAAGGGGCACTTGCTCATATCAAGTCTGAAGACGCAGCGTCATCTTCCGACTCATCGTCTGAAAAAACGCAGAAGCATGCAGCGCGTACAGGCGAATCAACAAATAATCCTTTTTATTAATCCTAGCTTGTTTGCGAGGTTGCTATGTGTGGAGTAGTTGGTATAGCTGGTAAGTCACCCGTTAACCAAATGTTGTTTGATGCATTAACGATGTTACAGCATCGTGGTCAGGATGCAGCCGGAATAGTAACCTGTCATAAAGGGCGGCTATTCCTGCGTAAAGACAACGGTATGGTGCGAGATGTCTTCCATACGCGTCACATGCGTGCACTGCTAGGGAATTACGGTATTGGTCATGTACGTTATCCGACAGCGGGTTCTTCGAGCAGTGCAGAAGCACAGCCATTTTACGTGAACTCGCCTTACGGAATTACCCTGGCGCATAACGGTAACTTGACTAATGCTGAAGAAATTCATGAAGATTTGTTTAAAACAGATCTTCGTCACATGAATACCGATTCGGATTCTGAAGTGCTGTTAAACGTTTTTGCTCATGAAATGCAAAAAAGTGGCGAGTTGAATCCGTCGCCGGAAGATATCTTCAATGCGGTGACACGTGTACATGAGCGCTGTAAAGGTGCCTATGGTGTAGTTGCCATGATTACTGGACATGGTCTGGTGGGTTTCCGCGACCCAAATGGTATTCGTCCATTGATTTATGGTTCTCGTGAAACGGAAAAAGGCCTTGAATATATCATTGCTTCCGAGTCTGTAGCGATTACCGCTTTAGGCTTTAAAGTTGAACGTGATATTGAACCAGGCGAAGCCATTTTGATTACTTCAAAGGGGGAGCTGTTTAGTAAGCAATGTGCTGAAAATCCTGAATATCGTCCTTGTATCTTTGAATATGTATATTTTGCACGTCCGGATGCCATCATTGACGGCATTTCAGTGTATAAAGCACGTTTAAAAATGGGCGAAAAGCTTGCCAGCAAAATTATCCGTGAATGGGGTGATGAGCACGACATCGACGTGGTGATTCCAATTCCGGATACTTCTCGTACTTCTGCTTTGGAACTGGCAAATAGTTTGGGTGTTAAATTCCGTGAAGGTTTTGTGAAAAACCGTTATATCGGACGTACCTTCATTATGCCGGGTCAGCAGCAACGCGAGAAATCGGTACGTCAAAAGCTCAACCCGGTTGAACTGGAGTTTAGAGGCAAAAACGTTTTACTGGTGGATGACTCGATTGTACGTGGTACCACCTGTAACGAAATTATTCAAATGGCACGTGATTCCGGGGCGAAAAAAGTATTCTTTGCTTCGGCTGCACCGATGGTAAAATATCCAAACGTGTACGGTATTGATATGCCAGCAAAAGCGGAACTGATTGCCTCAAACCGCAGTGTTGAAGAAATCCGTGAAATTATTGGTGCAGACCGTTTGATTTTCCAGGACCTGGAAGATCTAAAAGGCGCAGTTCGTACCAACAAGGTACCAGCATTACAGGAATTTGACTGTTCGGTGTTTGATGGTGTGTATGTAGCGGGCGGTATCGATGAAGCTTATCTGGAGGAACTGGAAAGTAAGCGTAATGACTCTGCTAAAAAAGCTCAAGACGGTTATATTGATGTCAATATTGATGCGGCGTCAGTGGACTTGACTGGCGTGAAAGAAGAATAAATTCTTCTTGCATGCGATGAAAAGCGGGAATTTCCCGCTTTTTTAATTTATGATGAGTAGATAAATACAATGTAATAAAGGAACTTTACATTGAAGAGTGCGGGTTATTCTTTTATTCAAAACAAAAATATGATTTGGTCTGCAAGTATCTGTGTACTCGCGGTGTTGCTGACATTATTTATTTTAAATACCATTTTGGGGTTGAATGTTTTTTATTTTGATCAAACTCAATCCATATTCTGGCATGTGTTAAGTCCTTATTTGATTGCTTTATTACTGAGTGTGATGGCTGTTTCTATAGGGTATGAGTTCTATGTTTTTCGTTCTGGTGGGCATTCACTGGCGAAACAGATGGGAGCTCGTCGTTTAAACTTAATCGAAAGTATTCCTGAAGAAAGTATAGCCCTAAAAATTACCGAACAGCTGGCTGAAACCTTTTTAATTGATACACCTACGGTATATGTGTTGCCTGATGAAGTCGGGGTAAATGCATTGACGGCCGGATTTTATCCACGTGATATTGTGATCATTTTAACCTGGGGTGCTTTGCAGAATCTGGATGAATTAGAATTGTATGGTTTGTTAAGTCATGAGTTCAATAAAATTTTATCGGGTGAAACAGCTGAAAATACGCGTCTAAAAATTCTTTACAGCAGCCTGACGACTTTGAGCCAGTGGGGCAGTAAAATTGCCAAATTGGGCTTTACCAAGCATGGTCGGGCATATAGGCATAAACTTGCGACTTTTTTTGTGGCTATGGGTGGGCTGATTTGGTTGGTTGGAAGTTTAGGGGTTTTGATTACCCGTTTTATTAAATATATTTCACTCGGTAGCCGCACTTTTAAGAATGATCAAAAAACCAGACGTCTGATCCAAAATGATGCCAATGTACAAACCTTATTGAGAATTCATGTACATCATTCAGGATCACAAATTCATAGTGAATATGCAGAATCCATTTCGCATATGTGTTTTGCCAACTCTTTAGGTCCACAGAACTGGATGAATATTCATCCACGTATTGATCAACGTATTTATGAGTTGAACCCTGGCTTGGTGCAGGATTTACAGCTTGAAAATTTGAAGAAATTACGCAATCAGCCCTTATTTAGCCTGTTCCGTTCGCTTGAGGAGCTGAACAGTGAAGTTTATATACCCTGGAGCTCCCCGCAACCCTTGCCATTGCTGCGTCTATCACCGATCAGTTTTGCCCTGAAGGATGCCATTAAACCCTTAAATCCAGAAATTCGAAACAATATGCAGCGTCCTGAATTAATCCAGCGTGCATTGCAGACTGCTACGGGTTCACGGGAAGTGATGGTGGCCATTTTAATGATTCGGCAGTACCGTGAATTTATTCCGGCTGAAGCCGAAGTCAGCCGTGCCATTGTGGATTCATTACTGCATTTAGATGGACGGGTTCATATCTCGATCTTTCGCGAGGCATGTAAAAATATTGGCTCTATGCCAGCGACCATTGCACGTCAGTTTTTGATGAAACTGGCGCGAATTATTCAGGAAGATGGTGAAATTGGTTTATTGGATGCTTTATTGCTTGAATATGTGAAACATGAATTGAATCTTTTACCGATTCATACTCCAACGTCTTTGGATGAGGTGAAACCGCATATTGTACGTTTGATTGATGCCTTATTGCATGTGCAGCAAATTAATAGCCACAATCAGCTTGATGTGCGTGAAAAAATCCTGAAACGGGTATTAACTGTCAAAGAGCTGGAAATTTATGCTGAAATTTCGGACGAGCCGATTGATTTAGCAGAAATTTTGAATGATATTGCGGGTTTACTACTGCGTGACCGTCTGAGTATTTTAGGCATTGCAGAATTATGTTTGTGGAATGATCGTATTATTACCCAAGATGAACTGGATGTTCTGGAGCTGTTGTATTGGCGTTTTGGTTTTGAAACCGATGAAATTGTCGAGTTGATGCAGAAGAAAAACAGTTTGATGATCGTCTAATCCCCATACGACAAAATGCCGGATGATTCAATAAAAGCCCAGCAAAAAATCGCTAATCTCGTTAGAATATCCACTATTCAATTGGTGATGAAAAAAGATGATAGGGCATCAGCGTGACATATTGGCAACTTTAGGAATTGATATCTGGGTTCCTCGGGATGTTGTATGTCAAAAAATGCCATCTTCATCGCTGTGGCGAGATCAGGCAGCAGCTGAATATCAGACTGAAATTGTGCTGGCAAAAGCACCAGCCGTACTACCACTAGCCCTTAAAGCAGACCAAAGGCAAGAGCCTGAACGCACCGAGTCTTTAATCTCTCCAATTGCAGCAGTAGAAAAAAAAATAGAAATTGTCGCCGAGGAGATAGCAACACGTCCGGCACAGCAAATTTCCCCTTTTCAACTGCAAGCATTCGCTTTGTCACACTGTGTAATTGTAGTGGACACAACAGAAATTACCGCTGAGCAGCAGCAACTTTGGCATAATATTCAACATGCAGTATCGGGTGAATATAATGAATTGCAGTGGCCATTTCCTTTAATGAATTTTCAGGATGGTCACGGTGCGGAAAGTTATGTACAAGGCTTTTTAGATGCAATCAGTGCAGATAAAAATATTATTTTTCTGGGGCAGAGTGCTTATTTAAAACATTCAAAAAGCATCAATCTGGCGGGTTTGCAGGAAATGCTGACTCAGCCCCTGTTAAAAAAACGCTTGTGGCAGTTTATGCAAAAATCGTCTCAAAACACGGATAGAACATGAACAAGAAAGTCGTGGTTTTTAGCCAGTTAGATCAGGATATCCTTCAGCGCTTGCAACAGCAATATCAGGTGGTCATCATTAACCCGAAACAGGGTGATGTCAACCAACAGATTCTTGAGCAAGTTAAAGATGCCGATGCAATGATTGGTGCAGGGCGATTACTAAATAAAAATAATCTGGCAACGGCACAGCAGCTTAAAATTATTTCCAGTGTCAGTGTGGGTTATGACAATTACGATCTGTCCTATTTAAACCAGCAAAAAATCTGGTTATCCAATACCCCGCATGTATTAACCGAAAGCACTGCCGATTTGGCGTTTAGTCTGCTGATGAGCGCAGCACGTAAAGTTCCGGCTCTGGATCAGTGGACCAAGCGGGGTAACTGGCAACGCACTGTGGGGACGGCGCAATTCGGGCAGGATGTTTTTGGTAAAACTCTCGGGATCATCGGTTTGGGCAATATCGGCGCTGCGATTGCACGCCGTGGCTTTTATGGTTTCAACATGAACATTGTTTATCATAACCGCCGTGAAAAACTTGAACTGGCACAGCCGTTAAACGCCCGTTATTGTGCCTTGGATGAATTATTGCAGCAGTCTGATTTTGTAGTAGTGGCTGTTGATCTCAATGCGGAATCTCAGGCCTTGATTGGGCAGCACGAGTTCGATCAAATGCAGTCACATGCAGTTTTTGTCAATATTGCCCGTGGTTCTGTGGTGGATGAGCCGGCACTCATTAATACACTCAAAGCCGGTAAAATTTTCGCGGCTGGACTGGATGTCTATGTGAAAGAGCCTTTGCAGGAATCAGAACTTTTTGCTCTGGAAAATGTGGTAACTATGCCGCATGTCGGTTCTGCGACTGCGGAAACGCGTAAAAAAATGGCTGAGCTGGCCTATTGTAACCTGGTGGATGTGCTGGAAGGCCGTACACCGCCTTATCTGGTGAATCCGGCCTTTGCTTAAACTTTGATAACACTTCATTGCAAATTGCTCCAATTTTCAATGTTATAGTCAGGTGAATTGAAAAAAGCAGTTTGAGAACATCACATTGAAACGGTTTTTATGGGCGTGTAACCTGACTTTGATTTCAGCAATCACATTAACGCACAGTGCAAATCTCAATTTAACCTCACAATTTAATGTTCCTGAAATTGGTAGCGGTGTTGGTCTGATTGACCAGCAAAAAGAAAAAATGATTGGTGAAAAGGTCTTTCGTGAAGTCCAGCACCAAATGCCTGTCTTGCAAAATCCGTGGCTTGAAGATCAGTTGGGGAGTGTATTTTCACATATTTTAAGCCAGACCCAGCTGGGTCAGCCCATAGGGCTGGTGATTATCGATGATCCTCAAATCAATGCTTTTGCCGTTCCGGGTGGATTATTTGCCATCAATACGGGCTTAATCACTTCTGCCCGAAATATGGATGAAGTGGCTGGGGTGATGGCTCATGAAGTGGCCCATGTGTCACAGCGTCATTACAGTCGATCACAAGAGGCGTTTAAGGGGCAGGGCCTGTTAACTGTGGCAGGATTACTGGTTGGCGCGCTAATTGCTTCTCAAGCTGATGGTGATGCTGGAACTGCAGTCATGCTGGGTTCTCAGGCGGCATTGATGGATAAACAGCTGAACTATAGTCGGAATCAGGAGCGTGAAGCAGACCGGATTGGCATGCAGTATATGTATAGCGCAGGCTATAACCCACAAAGTATGGCGGACTTTTTTGAAGTGATGGACCGGGCAACCAGTAAAGTCAGTTTCTTGCCTGATTTCTGGCTCACCCATCCACTCAGTACAGAACGGATGAGCGAAGCGCGTTTAAGAGCTAATCAATTCCCTCTGGTAAAATCAAATTTACATGATGAAGATTTTGAAATACTGAAGTGGTACAGCAAGGTCATTTCTAACCAGACCACAGAGCAACAACTTCAGGTTTTGGCGAATCGCAATAATTTTGCCGGCCAGCTGGCATTGGCTGCATTTTATTTAAAACAAGGCGATTATGTTTTAGCTCAGCAAGTTTTAGATCAGGCAAAAGCACAGCAGCGTTTAAATAATCTGCTGGTTCTTATTCAAACCGATATTTATTTGGGACAAAATAAAACCGAGCAAGCTTATCAGGCGATTCAATCAGCAGCACGGATTATGCCGGAAAACAGGGCTTTGGCTTTTAAACTGGCGGAAGTCTATATCCGTCAAAAAGAGCCTGCACAAGCTTTCAGTCTGATCCAACGCTTTATTAATAAAAATCCGCGTGATATTCAGGCTTGGCGCCTGATGCAGCAAGCGGCCAATATAGACCGGTTGTCACCGTTTAGAACGGTGAATGTGCTGCGTTATCGGGCAGAAGTAGAATACTGGTCGGGTTCGGAAGAAAATGCGATTAAGTCTTTATTACATGCACAGCGCTTGGCTAAAGATAATGCTGTGTTAGCTGCAAAATTAAAAGTACGGATTCAGGAAATGCAAAAAGAGCGACAGCTCAGAATTTAATTGCATATGATTATGTTGCCGTGATAATAAAAACAAGGAGTAACACATGCTAGAAGGTCAATGCTTATGTGGAAGGGTGAAATATCGTTATCAGGGTGAAATTGAAAAAACCATCGTCTGTTACTGTAAGGATTGTCAAATGGCGCAAGGCTCAATCTTTGCCTGGAACAGTCCGTTACAGCAATCAAAATTTGAAATTACCACTGGACTTAAATTTTTAAAAGAATATTTCCATAGCCCGAATAAAGCACGGGTTTTTTGTCAGGAATGTGGTAGTCCAATTTATTCTTATCGGGTCAATTTACCTGACATTATTCGTTTACGTTTGGGAACGGTCACTCAAGGTCATTTACCTGCGCCTTCCGAGCAAGCCTATGCACAATATAAACCTGATTTTCTGTATATGGATGAATAAAATCTGCAGCTGAATTTGCTCACTTTGTGATAATCTGCGGGTGAATTTATGGTTTTAATGATTAAATGTATTAATTTATGAAAAAAATATTATTTTCCTTAATATTGTTGGGGTGTGCAGGATCAAATGTAGCGGTTGCGAGTGTTGAGCAATACGTCGCAGCGGTGGATCAAATTTCTGCTGAATATAAGCAACAAACGAGAAATTTTTTTACAAGCTTAGATCCACAGCAAACCACCTTTACTTCACAGCAGCAAGCACAGTTTTGTGGAATCGTGGGTAATTATGTCGAGCAGTTATATCAAGCGGCAGATCAGAACAGGGAGTCTTTAGATCGTCAATTTAGACATATGACCAAGCAAGACGTCATTAATAAAGTGATGTCATCAAAAGAAATGCTGATTTTGAAAAAATATAATATTCAGTGTGATCTGAAATAATCGGGAATGTTTATAAGAGATTAGATGAAACATTTGAACTGTCTTTGCTTAAAGGCAGTTCAACAATAAAGAACGATTTTAGAAGTGGGGTTAGCTAAGTTTAGCTTTAATTTTAGCTGAAACTTGTGCAGGATCGGCGCGCCCGGCTATGAGCGGACGCAGAGAATTCATCACCTTACCCATATCTTTCATGCTAGTAGCTTCTTGTGCAGTAATCGTCTGCGCAATGATAGAATCAAGCTCTTCCTCAGTCATAGCTTCTGGTAGAAATTGAGATAACACTTCAATTTCGGCTTGTTCCTTACTAGCTAAATCATCTCGGCCAGCGCCTTCAAAGGCTTTAACCGATTCTTTACGTTGTTTAATTTGCTTTTCAATGACCGCAAGAACTTGAGCATCGTCAAGCTCTTTGCGCTCATCGACTTCGATTTGCTTAATTGCTGCCTGCAGACTACGAATAACCGTCAACTTATTCATTTCTTTAGCACGCATTGTTGCTTTCAAAACTTCAGTGATTTGGTTTTTTAAAGTAGTCATTTATTTAGTCCAGGCAGTCAATCACAAATTAATCTTAGTAAAGGCGTGTAGTACGAACTGATTCGCGAGCCAATTTCTTTTGGTAACGTTTAACAGCAGCAGCTTTTTTACGTTTACGTTCTTGAGTTGGTTTTTCGTAGAATTCACGTTTACGAACGTCAGCTAAAACACCTGCTTTTTCGCATGAACGTTTGAAACGACGGATAGCTACGTCTACTGGTTCGCCTTCTTTCAATTTAACTTGTGGCATGAAGAATCCTCATTAAGTTATGGATAAGATCTAGGCTGAATTGCCTTCGATCACAAGTGAAGTGCAGTATTTTACTCATTTACATCTCATATCACAAGTCTATAATAGCTTTAGCAATATTTAGATACGGGTAAAAGGCAGTTTAATGATCGTTCTGGGCTTGGAAACTTCTTGTGATGAAACTGGGTTAGCACTCTATGACAGTGAAGTCGGCTTAATAGGACAGGTGTTATATAGTCAGATTAAACTGCATGCCGAATATGGTGGAGTGGTCCCGGAACTGGCTTCACGCGATCATGTGCGTAAGTTAATTCCTTTAATGAATCAGTTGCTTGAACAAAGCAATATTAAAAAATCAGATATTGATGCAGTCGCCTATACACGTGGTCCCGGCTTGATGGGAGCGCTTATGACCGGTGCACTGTTTGGTCGTACCTTGGCGTTCGCGTTAAATAAACCAGCGATTGGTGTGCATCATATGGAAGGTCATATGTTGGCGCCTTTGTTGTCTAAAACTCCGCCAGAATTTCCGTTTGTCGCTTTATTGGTCTCTGGCGGGCATACTCAGCTCATGGCAGCTCATGGCATTGGTCAATATGAATTGCTGGGTGAATCAATTGATGATGCTGCTGGTGAAGCTTTTGATAAAGTGGCAAAGATGATGGGCTTGCCTTATCCAGGTGGTCCGAACATTTCAAAACTGGCTGAGCAAGGGAATCCAGAAGCCTTTGCTTTCCCGCGTCCAATGCTGCATCAAGGTCTGGATTTTTCATTTAGTGGTTTAAAGACGGCTGTTTCCATTCAATTGAAAAAAGTGGAAGGTCAAGGTCGTGAAGCCGATATCGCAGCAAGCTTCCAGGAAGCGCTGGTAGATACATTGGTAAAAAAATCGGTAAAAACACTGAAACAGACCGGTTTAAAACGTTTGGTGATTGCAGGTGGTGTAAGTGCCAATAAGCGCTTACGTGAACGTTTGGAAGCGGATTTGGCTAAAATTAAAGCCCAAGTCTATTATGCAGAACCCGCGTTATGTACTGATAATGGTGCCATGATTGCCTTTGCCGGTTATCAGCGTTTAAAAGCAGGGCAGCATGATGGTCTGTCTGTGACGACTACGCCACGCTGGCCAATGACAGAGTTGACCAATCCAAGCGAAGCTTAAATATAAAGAATTAAAAAAGAGGCGAGAGCCTCTTTTTTAATTTTGGAAAAGAATATGAGAGATTCTTTTCCAGTGTTCACAAATTTAAGCTAATTATTGAGACTGAAGTAGTTGTGATCCAATCCAATGCTTAGAGAATTGATACGCTGCACGCCCTGAACGCTGTCCACGTGCCTGACACCATCTTAAGGCTTCGGCGCGTACTTCATCTGTCATGGACATACCAGCTTTTGCTAAATAGTGCTGCACGATTTCCAGGTATAAGTTTTGATCCATCGGATAGAACGACAGCCACATACCGAAACGGTCAGACAGTGAAATTTTTTCTTCAATGGCTTCTTGTGGGTGTAGCTCGGTGTATTGAGGAACATCCATACGCGTTATCGGGGTGTTTTCATGCATAAATTCCGGCAATAAATGACGGCGGTTGCTGGTGGCATAAATAATAAAATTGCTTGAACCGGATTGTAATGAACCATCCAATACACTTTTTAAACTGCGATAGTTTTCATCTTCTGCGTTAAAAGCCAGGTCATCACAATAGACAATAAATTTTTCAGGACGATTTTCAATCAATTTCTGAATCATCGGCAAATCGGCCAAATCATCACGTTCAATTTCAATTAAACGCAAGCCTTCAGATTCATACTCGGTTAATAATGCACGTACAATTGAGGATTTCCCTGTGCCGCGTGAGCCAGTCAGTAGTACATCGTTGGCAGGCAAGCCTTTTAAAAATTGCCGGGTATTTTGAATCACTTTTTCTTTTTGTTTTTCTATACCTTTTAAATCGTCCAAATAGATTTTTTTAGGCTGCTGAATGGCGTTTAATTGTTTATTTTGCCACTTATAAGCCGAAGCTTCAAAGTTGGTTTCTTGTTTCAGTTCAGGTAGGTTTTGCTGTAGCTGTTGGAGTACAGTCGAAAGAACTTGTAATATATTGTCAGGTAAATCAATTGTTGCCATGATGGTTCAGCTTATACGGATAAAGTGAAAAAGGTCATTTTACATGGAAACTGTATGTCAAATAGCCATAGTTTGCCAATTGAATAGGCGGTATGATGATGGATTAATCACTTGTTGATTGTACAAAGATGATGTTCGATACCCGATCAGGGACAGGAAATAACAATGAAAGTGTTTGAGGGATAGATATGTTATTTAATGATTTCACGACAAATATTAATCCACATCAAGCATACCGTATAAAAAAATTAAAAAGTCAGCTCGCTGCGGCTGAAACATATGAAGAATGGAAAAGCATTGCCCTAAAAATAGATGAAGAATCCGGTGCTCAAGAATGGAAATTGGATAACTGTTCACCTTATTTTGATGCCGAAATTATTTCTGGGCGATTAAGCAGGTTAAAACGCTACCGTTTTCAAAAACGTACCCAAGATCTCATGTATATATTGCGTGAAGGTTTAAGCTACGATATCGCAAATATTGCACATCCCATGCTTTTTAATGCTACCTATGTGGGCACTAAAAAAATTATTGAAGATTATGTGGAAGAAGTCAGTGAAAGCCTGGCTTACATTGCTTCGAGCAACTGTACTTGCTTGCCTATGGAAAAAAAAATAGAGTTCTTTCAGCAGTGTAAAAAAGCTTATGGCCAGCCTGCGATCATGTTTTCAGGTGGAGCAACTTTAGGACTGTTTCATACCGGCGTATGTAAAGCACTGCTTGAACAGGATTTAATGCCTAAAGTATTATCCGGTTCGAGTGCCGGGGCAATCATGACCACCATGCTCGGTACTTCAAAACCTTCAGATATTACCGGTCTTTTAAATGGTGAAAACTTTTTTACCGAAGCTTTTCACTTTCGTAAATTTGGTGACCTTTTAAAGGGAAACGGTGGTTTTGCCGATGTAAAATACCTGAAAAAATTCCTGATTGAAAACTTGGGTGATGTGACATTTGAAGAAGCCTTTAAAACTTCCGGTTTACATATTAATGTCGCTGTAGCACCTTATGACACCTCACAACAAGCCCGCATCATGAATACTTATACTTCGCCAGATTTACTGGTTTGGAGTGCGGTGTTGGCATCCTGTGCTGTGCCCATCCTGTTTCCACCAGTTAAGCTCACCAGTAAGCGTTACGATGGCAAATTGACCCCTTATATGTCCAATACGCGTTGGGTAGACGGCAGTGTAAGAAGTGATTTCCCGCAAGAAAAAATGGCGCGACTGTATAACTTAAATTACACCATTGCCAGTCAGGTGAATCCACATATTGTGCCATTCATGCAAAGTGATGCAGAACGCTACCGTCGAGATGTGATGAGCTGGCCAGAGCGCATTGTACGTCGTCAGGGCAAAGTTATTACCAAGGGAATTATGGATTTTGCGCGTGGCCGAGTCGGAATGCTTCCTCCTGTACGCCGTTTGCTCGATCATGGATATGGGGTGATTGATCAAGGTTATTATGGGGATGTGAATATTGTAGGTGATTATAGTCTGCGCCATTATAGTTACATGTTCCAGAATCCACGCCCATATTTGTTCAAGTTATTGCAAAGAGAAGGAGAGCGGGCAACCTGGCCGAAAATATCTTCTATCGAAACCCATGCCCGTGTAGGTAAAACCATTCAGCACTGTTTAGAGCTTTTAAGTTATCAGCATGATCCAGAGAAAAAAACCGCAGAATTTATTGCAGTTTAAAGATGTGGATTTTTCTAATATCCATTTAATGTTAAAGACCAAGCCCAAAAGTTTAACTTTTGGGCGTTGTTTATATACCTTTGAATATCAGCAACAACGTTATTGGTTAAAAACCCAAAGCTTAAATAGCCACCCCAGTATTGAAGACGGGTTTCGAAATGAACTGCTTTTTTATCAGCAATTTTTAGCTCAAGCTAATTCTGCCAGCAGCCAGCCTGATTTTTTATTACCTTTTCAAATGATTTCTAATTTTAAAAGCCTGGCTGAATCACACATGTCGGGCAGTGCAGCATTGATTCTAAGCGATGCAGACTTATTGCTTGGTAATTGTGCCGAGATGTCACTACAACAGATCAAACAGACATTCTTGAAGCTTTTAGATGCCGTGGATCAGTTGCATCAGTTGGGTTGGATTCATGGTGATTTAAAACATGAGCACCTGGTTAAATATCAAAACCGCGCATGTTTAATCGATTTTGAGCAGGTACAAAAAATCAATGCAATCCACAATCCGAAAAATCTAACGGCAACACCACGCTATATGGCACCTGAACTTTTTCAGGGTTCTGAAAAAACCGTGCAAACGGATATTTATGCGTTGGGTATTATTCTGTATGAATGGTTGAACAATCAGCGCCTGAGTGCAAAAAATTATCACGATTGGGCCTATTTGCATTGCCAGCAGCTAAATATTGAACTGCCACAACCTTATTTAGCATTTAAACAGCTTTTATGTGGCATGTTGGCCAAGCAAAAACAGCAGAGATTTACCGACATTGCTACAATAAAATGCTGCTTAGTCACTGAAAATGCTTAAGAAAAATACAGAAAAACGGTTTTTGTTTTTTATTTAAACAAACAAGTGGATTTTTCATAAAAAGGTCTTGTCATCAGGAATCGATCTCTATAATATACACAGCCATTGGGGACGTGGCGAAATTGGTAGACGCACTGGATTTAGGTTCCAGCGCCGCAAGGTGTGAGAGTTCGAGTCTCTCCGTCCCCACCATAAATCATTTGAATTAAGATGGTTTATAAGGCAACAGAGGATTGGTGTAATGGTAGCATGACGGTCTCCAAAACCGTTCGTCAAGGTTCGAATCCTTGATCCTCTGCCAAGCTTTAAAAAATCCAACACACAGTTGGTACCCTGATGGGGACGTGGCGAAATTGGTAGACGCACTGGATTTAGGTTCCAGCGCCGCAAGGTGTGAGAGTTCGAGTCTCTCCGTCCCCACCATCATATTAAGGCAAGGTAAGCTACCTTGCTTTTTTGTTGTAAGAAAAATCCAGCACTAAGCTGGTCCTGACGGGGATATGGCGGAATTGGTAGACGCACTGTGTTCAGGTCGCAGCGCCCTCTGGGCGTGAGAGTTCGAGTCTCTCTATCCCCACCATATTAAAGCAAGGTAAATAGACCTTGCTTTTTTATTGCCTGTAAAAAGTGAACATAAATAAAAAGCCCAAAAAATGGGCTTTTAAAAATAGATTTAAAATTATTATTGTTTTGTCCTAATCCAAAATGACCAATAGTCTTTTAAGCTTTTAAATGATCTTCGAATTCTTCACCAAGTTGCATGGCAAGTGCATTACCTGCTAAATCACATGTGACCAGACCGTATTCTTTTTTGAAGCTAAAGGTAAACCCACGATTATCAGTCAATGATTTTACTGAATAGCCCAATTTTTCTAACCAGATACGAAATGCAATTAAATTTTTTGCCTTAACAACTTTCTTCACGAGAGAACTCCTTGTGTATTAGATACTGACCGCTATTAAATAATTAATAGGGATGCAGATATTTTTTTAAAGGGTAGCTTGAACAGGTTTTTTATAAAATAAATATTTTGTATTTTTTTTATGTAAGAAATGCGTAAATAATAATTAAATTGCGGATAAAAACTAATCTTGTATTCAAGGAATTATTTTACATATTATTGATTTTTATTTATTTTAACCTATTTTCTTGATTTTTTGAAATGGAAATATTTAAACACAATTTTAAGTAGAGCATGAATGTTTTTATCTTTGAGCAGTTTTGGGGAAGAATAAATGGGGGGAATACCGAACTGAAGTGGAACAGCCATGTCATTTTATTCACAAATCAATAGCCGCCAAAAAATGACAGTGTCATATATTTTAAAAAAAGATAAAATATATAGCATTGTACCAAGAAAATTTATTGAATTCTGGCAGGTGCAAAATGTTGATCAAGATGAAGACTGGATTGTAATGACCACAGAAACTATTGAACAGAATGTAATCAAGCAAATTCAGCAGATGCAGCAACAAGGTCAGGTACCTGTTGCTGTTATGCTGGGCCATGAGGACTGGCTATTTTTTGGCGAACAATCCAAAGTGTCCTATACGCCTTTTGGCAGCGCCCGTCGTTATCAACCGGCTTTAGGTGGGTTGCTGCTAGTTCGTGTGGACGAGATGCATGTCACCAAAGTGGTTACGCAAGCCGAGCTCGATGCTTACACCCAAACCCATCAAATTTTATAAACTGTCATCGCTGCTACATGCTACACCCATTAAAAGTTATCTTTTAACTGTCGTATGTGCCGAAATTCTTCCACGCTGTCCACCCTTAAAAAGGGATTGGTTTGCAGTTCCAGTTCAATGCTACTTGGTAAGGTACTTTGACCGAGCATACGCAGTGCTTCCACCTGTTCGAAGCGCTGCTGAATCGCCAGGTTGTCAGGTTCGACATGTAAAGCAAACTTGGCATTGGCCAGTGTATATTCATGGGTGCAGTAGACTTTGGTGCGTGCAGGCAAAGCAGCCAGACGGTTCAGCGAATGGTACATTTGCTCATATGTTCCTTCAAACACACGGCCACAACCCATGGCAAACAATGTATCGCCACAGAAAAGTACATCCAGCGCATCAATAAAATAAACGATATGCCCCAGTGTATGTCCAGGTACGGCAATAGTCTCAATATTTAAATCATGAAAACTAAGATGATTTTCATGTTGCAGGGGATGAGTGATAAAAGGAACTTTGCTTAATTCTTCCCGTGGACCATAAACGGGGATATGACGATTTTGTAAAAGCTCGGGCACACCGCCAATATGGTCTTTATGCCAATGTGTCAGCCAGATCTGAGTTAGCTTTAAACCTTTCGCTGTACAAAATTCTTCGACCAGATGTGCTTCAGTAGGGTCAACTGCAACTACTTCTTTACTCGGGATATGTTCTAATAACCAGATATAGTTCTGCAATTGATTTTTCACATCAATCATATGGACTTGAAAATGCATAAGATAGAAATCAATGATATAGATATGGATAAGCTAGCCTTAAAGCCAGGTTTTTTCCAGGGGAAAATCGCAATTAATAGGCCAGTATTTATACATAAAGTTGCTGATCTGCAGGCGGATACAAAAACAGTCTTTCTCGATCAGCTTTTTGTTTTTAAAAAGCACGCTATGGAATACTTGCAGCAATAATGTCTGTATTACATTTAGAACATACAAAGTGCTGAATCTAAAATTGGGGAGATCAATATGAAAATGTATCAGGTGGATGCCTTCACAACGGAACTGTTTAAAGGAAATCCTGCGGCAGTGATTGTGACTGAATACTGGCTGGATGAGGTCTTGATGCAAAATATCGCCTTAGAAAATAATCTGGTAGAAACTGCTTTTGTAAAAATGCTTGATGCAGAAAACTATGAAATCCGCTGGTTTACCCCAACCACAGAAGTGAACTTTTGTGGACATGCAACGCTAGCCAGCAGTTTTGTACTATTCAAAGATTATACCGCTGCGAAAACTCTTCGGTTTCATGTTAAAGAGCTCGGTATTTTTGTAGTAAGCCAGGAGGCTGATGGTAAAATCAAAATGAACTTTCCGATTCGCCGTGCAAAAAAAATTACCCATTATCCTGAAGTTTTAAAGCAAATTTTAAGCAAGCCATTTAAAAATGTTTATTTAAATCATCAGGCCTACATTATGGAATATGCAAATCCACAAGATGTACGGGATGAAAAGCCCAATCTGGAATTATTCAAACAATGGACACTCAATCAAGCCGAGAAAACCCAACCCAAGCGTGTTCTGGACCTGGCCATTACTGCTCAGGCTGCTGCGCCTTATGATTGTATATCGCGTTATTTTGCTCCCGCTAATGGCATTGATGAAGATCCGGTTACTGGTTCAATTCATACCGCGATTGCGCCACTTTGGGCAGAGAAATTGGGCAAAAAAGATATTCTGGCTGATCAGGCATCTGCACGTGGGGGAAAATTATATTGTGAACTGCTTGAAAATGAACGGATTGAAATTTCAGGTTATGCAAAATTATATATGCAGGCAGAGCTACATTTGTAACATCTGGATATAAATGAACGACAAAGCTATTGAAATAAACGGTAATGCTTGCAAAAAGTAACTACTCAACATCATGATCATTTTCTAAGATGTGATGCTTAAAAATTCATATGACTGAATAAATTGGAATAATTATGCTCATGCGGTTCAAACAACTTACTATCTCATTATTATTTGTTGGTTTTAGTGCAACTGCCTGGGCACAACCGATCTTGGTTAAATCTGAGCAGAAGATTGAAGAATATACATTAGACAATGGTTTTCGCGTGGTTCTGGCGCAAAATGATAAAGAAAATAAAGTCTTTATGAACACGGTCTATCTGACCGGTTCACTTAATGATCCGCAGGGCAAAGGCGGTTTGGCACATTTGCTCGAACATCTGGCATTTAAGGGTACACAGAATATCAAAGGTGAAGAATTTCAGCGCCGTCTGGATCAATACACCTTAATGACCAACGCCAGTACAGATTATTATTCCACCAAATATACCAATGTGATCCGTCCTGAACAGAATGCCATTAATCAAGTGATTCATCTTGAAGCTGAACGTATGGACAAGCTGGTGCTGCAAGAAAAGTTTGTCCCTTCTGAAATTGCCATTGTGAAACGCGAACGTGAAGTTCGTATGGATCAGCCTTTTGCAGTGATGATGGACCAGATGTGGAAATCGGCTTATGGCAATAAGTATTTGGGACGTTTGCCGATTGGCGATTTAAAAGAATTGCAGTCCATTAAAATGGATGAGCTGAATAAATTTTATCGAACCTGGTATGCGCCGAACAATGCCGTAATGATCATTTCCGGTAAATTTGATAAAGCCGCTGTGTTAAAACAGATTGATCAACAGTTTAGTCCAATAGCAACTCGTCAGGTTCCAGTACAGACCAAAGTTCCTGTGCTGGACTCAGCCAAAATTCAGCATAGAAATTTTGTTGTAAAAAAGGGCAGTGATCTGGCTAAATTCAATATTTACCTGAATGGCAAAAATGAAAAGATCAAATCTGCTTTGGCACTGACACCTTATTTATATACCATGCAACCGAGTGGGCATCTTTATCAAAGCATGGTGGAAACCGGTTTAAGTACCGGCGTTCAATCTACTACCTGGCTAGATCAGGACTTTAATCTGGTCTTTATGGGCGCCATTTATGCACCGAATCATGATGAGAAGAAAGTGCAATCCGAACTTATTGCGGGTGTGGAAAAAAGTCAGCTATTTAATGAGACTGAACTAAACCGGGTAAAAAATCTGATTCAGAATCAGGCAGACAGTGTACTCAGTAATGCTGCCGCTTTGGGGGGGCGTTTAAGTGATTATTATGTGGCTTATCAGGGAGACTGGTCGCAGTACTTTACTGATTTGAATAATGTGAAGCAATTGAAGCTTGCTGATGTCAATCAAACCCTGACCCGGTTTTTAGTGCCAGAACATCGCATTTCTGGAGATATTAAACCGACCCCGGAAGATCAGAAAAAAGCATTACAACAACAGGCTGCCGAGCAACCTAAAACCTTAGATCAGGCCAGTGTGCAAGAAGAGCCGCTTAAAGACAGCAGTGCCTATAAGCAGGAAGTCGCGGAATACGTCAAAACCTCAAAGCAGTATTTGGTGGATACTGAAAAGAAAATCCAGCGCGGAACGTTGAAAAACGGTATTGCATACGCTTTGTATCCGACCTCTACCCGTGATGATAAAACCTATGCCACCATTTCTGTTGACTTTGGTACTGACAAATCTTTGTTTAATAAAGGTGAAGTACTGGATTTAATGGCCTATTTACTCTTGCGTGGCTCAGATCAGTATAGTTTGCAGGATATTGCAGACAAATCGATTGAGGCGGGTGGTGGAGCAACGGCTACAGCATCTGCAAATAGCATTACCATTCAGATTGTGGCAAAAAAAGAGAAATTTGATGATTATTTCAAATTTATGCTTGATGTTCTGAAAACACCGAAGTTTGAACAATCGCAATTTGACCTGATCAAGTCACAAAGCTTGTCGAGCCTGGATCGTCCATATACGGAACCTGAAACAGTTGCCGCATTGACCATGACCCGTTTATTGGAAACCTATCAGCCAGGAGATTTACGCTATCATTTTGAACCTGAGCTGTCTAAACAGCAGCTTAAAGCAGCAACAGTTGAGCAAGTGAAAAAATTATATCAGGATTTCTTTATCAGTCATCATGCACAAATTGCGATTACTGGTGATTATCAGGCTCAGCCGATGCTTAAATTGCTACAAAAAGAATTCTCTGGATGGAAAGCCCAATTGCCTTATCAACGCTTAAGTTCTGATTATCAGGCGTATAAGGCACAAAAAATCCATGCTTTATCAGAACAACGTGAATTTGGTAATTATCAGGCCATTTTGACCTTGCCGGTGGGTTCGAATCATGCCGATGCGCCAGCCTTAATGGCGTTTAGTTATATTCTGGCTGACTCGCAGCTGTCGTCACGTTTAGCCCAGGAACTCCGTGAGAAAAATGCCTTGGTATATGGATTTGGCAGCAATCTGGATCTGGATGAATGGATTGATTCAGGGGCACTCACCATAGAAGCCAATTATACGGCAGCAAAGTCGGCGCAAGTATCACAAGCCGTGCATAAGGTACTGAATGATTTACTCACTAAAGGGGTAACTGAACAGGAGCTGGAAGCGGCCAAAGCCAATATTCTGAAAAAACGGGTGACTGCTTTGGAAGATGAACGCAGTATTCACGCGATGCTTTTACCGCAACTGGAACATAATCGCGACTTATTATTCCGTGAAAAGCGTGATCAGGCTTTTAAAAAACTTAGCAAAGCAGATGTGGATACCGTAATCAAGAAATACATCAAACTGGATCAGCTGGTGGAAGTTATGGCAGACCAGTATGGAAAGCCACAAAACAAGTCATAACTTTTAAACGCTATTTTCTATCCTGCTATTCATATATTTGTTGTGCTTTTCCCCTCCTTTTAGGAGGGGTTAGGGGAGGTTTCTTTTAAAGCTGATAAAACTGCTTTGCATTATGATGAAAAACTTGTTTCAGTGCATTCGGATCATAGACCCCACTACCACATCACTAAAGGCATTAATGATGTTCAGCAGTGAGGTACTTAATGGGGAAGTTGAAGGCAAATATGACCCGGTAACTGCCAAAGTGCCGCAGCACATGGCTAATCAGTGGAAAGGCTAAATCATAGATTTCCTGTTTACTGGCTAAGCGGTCTTGTTTATGAAACTGATGACTCAATATCGGTATAAACAGGCCAGACATCTTGATATAAACATTTGGATACCTTGCCAGTTCGGCAATATCCTCCTGCCAGCGCAACAAAATATTTTCCCGGGCGGTTTTCGTCAGTCCTGTAAGTGAGCCGACTTTTCCAAATAATTCGGCAGGCGTGCCAAAATGGTCCAGTACAATAGAGGTTTCCGGAAACTGTCTCCAGCTATTGTATGGTCAGTCTTTGGTTCAGTAAATCTCTGTCATGTCACCATACACTAAGGTATTTTGGCTTTGGATGACCTTTCATCCAAAAACTCAGCACATAAAAAAAGCCCCGTAGGGCTTTTCATTAATGATCGTGATTGTGGTCATGATCATGCTTGTTGGTATGAAATTCTTCGTTACGACGGAAGCGAAGATAGTTTTCAAACTGTTCGCAATATTCGTCATAGTTATCTTCCAGCATCATCTGGAATTGCTGCATGATGTACGACATCACCTGATCTTTGGCATCACGCATTTCATTGCCATCTTTAAAGTTATTGGCAGCTACCCAAGTATTAAAACGGGCAGTAGCAAACAACATGGCAGCGCTGACTTGTCCGCGCATTTCAGCAGGTTTCACGGCTGAACCTTTTTCGACACGGCAAAATTCGTTGGCCTGTTTAATAAATTCATCAGCACGTTCAAAAAAAGCAGCATTTAACGCTTCTTCTTCGGTTACATCTGTTGCTTCAATCTTTTGAACCATGAACTTTTCCTGCAAAAACGATCTAATGGCTTATTATAGGCAAAGCCTTGCAGAAACTAAACCTTTGGCTTAATCTAAAAATAGCCTAAGCATTAAAATGGATAATCCAATGCAAGATGCCATTGCTGTACAAAGTTTAAAAAGTGACATCGCCTTATTGCGTCAAAATATTTGGCCGCCTGCAAATCTGGCCAATGTTGAAGGCTTACCTATTTATTATGGTTCTAAAAAAGAAGTCGATGAATATTACCGGCAATGGATCGGGTTAATTGAACGAGCACAAGATCTATTCCAGCCTTTTATGCAAGATGAAACACTCGATGCGGTGCATTTACCCAGCCATTTGAATCTGCCGCTGTTCTATTTTCATGTTGACCGCATCCGAATTAATAAAACCCGCGCCAAAGAGTCGAAAACCTTTCGCGGTATTGCCAGCCTGGTGGATAAGTGTGGACAATATGAGCCTGCACAAATTCAAGCCATGAATGCCTGGTTAGAAAGTGATGATACCGCAGTTTTGGTGGCACATCGCGAATTTATCGACTTACGCACTTATGTGTTCCAGCATGGACAAAGTGAATATACTCGTACGCGGTTTTATGTAAATGGTATTGTACTGAGTACAGAGCCACATTTTGAGCTGGTAGATGCCCGTGACAAGCCGCGCAAACAGCGCAATGACAGTTATAGTGATCCACTGGCGGATAATGGAACCTGGAAAATATTTGGCAAATATCGCTAATATTAATTTTACATTTTCTACTTACCAGAAAGTATCGGTTTTAGAATAATCGTCTAAATGCTGCTGAGCCTGTTGTAGAACGTATTTTTTCTCACTGGCAATCCAGCCCAAGGCAAACCACAGTTTTTGTTTACGCTTTACCATGTCCTGAAACAGCGTTTCGGCCACCATCAAATCGTTATATTGTCCCAAACTTTCCTGGGCGGGTTTTAAATCTTTGAGATAATGCTTTACATCTTGAACAGGATAAAGCGAAGCCACGAATTCTACACAATAACGCAAGCGTTTGATCCGTTTGCGGGTACGATGCCGGGATGGAATATCCAGCTGTAAAAATTGATCGGCATCTTTGCAGATTTGTTGATGCATTTTTTGCAGTTTTTTGGCGATATCTTTTTTTAATCCGGATTTTTTCTGTTCTTTACTTGGCTGATCGACAAAGCGCAGCAGATGAAGAATCAATTCCACAAAATCTGGGGAACGTAATGATTCATCAATGGGAATGCCGGATTGTTCAGGCGTATCCGGAAGCTGAACAAAAGGGGCACCTGCCTGTTCGAGCTGAGGTAAAAGTCCTTCACTCAAGGCATCACGATCACGGGTTGAACCCAGTTGGCGGAACAGATGAGTCAGTTGTTCTTGCCAGTCAGGATTGACATCTTTTGACCAGTCCTCAAAAACACGTAAGGCACTTCTTAAACGGCGAATGGCAACCCGAGTCTGGTGCACATGTTCGCTATCATACTGTCCGGAAGCGATGGTTGATGCATTCGGCAATAGGTGCTGCAAGGTATTATTGATGATCTGCTTTAAAGCTTGATCTGTTGAGTCCTGTGGATTCAGCTTGAGTGGGCTTGCAAATTGAGCAGCAGGATTTTTTAAACTCCGTGCCAGCAAATCGCCGCGTTGAGCTTTACTTCGCACATCTAGCCATAAGTGATATCGCTGCACCCAGGGGTGAATAAATTTGATCAGGTCTTGTATGGAACCTTGTTTAAGCTCAAATTCAATTTCATAAATTGACCCGCTCTGATCATTATGTCGAATTTCGCCGCGATCCAGACTGACTTCAATTTTTGAACGGTTAAAATGAATCACATGCACCAGACGTTGAACGACTGTTTCATATTGCACAATCAGGTTTTTAACCTGTTTGCCCAAAGCATTTTGCAGCAATTGTTTTGCTTTCGGATCGGACTGGTACATCTTAAGGGCCAAGTCCGGAGGGGCATTTAGTTTGCCTAAATCGCTTTCCAGTTCAAAACGTTGTAAGGAATGATCGCTGGGCGCTTTTAAAGTTTGTATCCAGTGATCGTCTTCAAGACGTTGCCGTAATGAAATATTCTTTTCAGCCAAATGCCGTTCGGGCGTGTCATAGTATTTTGCGTATAAAGAAATCAAGCGAGCATTCTTGTTCAAGAAGAGCTGATAGAGCTTTTCTTGATCTGATGCGGGGATCTGAAATTTTAATTCTACTTCAAGCATGTTAAAACTCCTGACGCTTCATCATCCGATAGGGCCATGACTTTCATTGTAAGCCAGTATCAAAAAAAGAGTAGGGTTTTGCCAGAAAGTAGATCAAGCGTATGTCGCCCCACTCATTGGTGTGCATTAAAAGATCATGCCATACGCTTTGATTTGACTGGTTTAATTTTGTCGCTTTATTTGTTACTTAATAAATTTACGACTCACCAGGAATTGTTCTGTCGCTTCAAGCAGGTTTTGTGCATACACTTCCTGTTTTGCTGTCAGCCAACCCAACACAAACCAGTCACTGGCTTCCAGTTCAGTTTGCTGAATATACTCGGCAGAAGAGGCCAGAATCTGATATTCACTGGCTGCAAGTTGCGCATCATTCAAGGCTTTGCTGTATTTTTGCAAATTTTTGACATCATAAATCGAAGTTAGAATCGGGAAGCTAAATTTCAGTTCATGAATTTTAGTGGCTAACTGATCCAGACTTTCAAAATTGGCAATATCGGTATTTGCGAGATGATCTTGGAGTTGTTTATATTGATTTTGCAGGGTATTTTGCGCAAACCACTTTAAGTCGTGCACTTGGGACTTATCCTTGTGGTCCAAGCCAAACATCAATAATTCCAGATAATGATGTACGTTTTGTGTTGAACGTACCAGATTGGCCAATTTTTCTTTAGCATACAAAATATCTTTGGCTAAATTTGATGCAGTATTGGGATTCTGTAAAAATGCGCCTAAAGTCGACTGCATGTGCTGCAAATGCTGTAAATGATCAAACTGATGCTTAAATGCACCCAGCTGCACCGCCCATTTGTCGGAAACTGCCTCATTCCAGTCTTTAAATAACGACAGGGTCAAATGTAAATGATCCAGGGCAATTTGTGCCTGCTGAATATGGGTTTGCTCGGCAACACCTGCAGCAATAGCTGCGATATTTGGCAGTAAATGCTGTAACTGCTGGGCAATCAGCATGCGCAAGTTTTTATTGGCGGGGTCTTTTTTACTTAAATGAAATTCCTTGGCTAATTTTGCCGGACTGACGGGTTGCTGGATGGCCAGAAGATTGCCGATTTCGGCCTTACTGCGCACGTCCAGCCAAAGGTGATATTTTTTCACCCATTCAAAGCTAAAGGCGAGAAGAGATTGGACTGAGCCTGACTTCAATTCAAATTCAACTTCATGTACTTCACTCTGCGCTGTTTCGGTACGCACTTCACCAACATCTAGACTGACTTCTATCTCGGTTTCTTCAAAATGAATGACGCGAAAGGTACGCTGTATATCAGTTTCAAACTGTAATTTAAGTTGATCCTGTGCCTCACCCAAAGCATTTTTCAGGATGTGTTGTGCTTCAGCATCCTGCTCATAAATAGATAAATCCAGTTGCGGTGCCTGTTCCAGTTCACCCAGGTCATGATTGTGCTCAAAACGATGTAAGTGGCTTTTCCCGGCAGCTTTCAAGGTTTGAATCCAGCGTGTGCCTTCCAGACGTTGTCTTAAGGCAACACCATGCTGTGAGAGTAAGCGTTCCGATGTGTCGTAATATTTGGCTTTCAGTTGAATAATTTCAGATTTTTTAGGATCCAATGCTTTCAGTAAAGCATTACGTCTTGCTTCAGGAATTTGAAATTTTAATTCAACTTCAATCATGATTTTTCATCCTAATTTTTTGATGCGATGTCAGCAATGCAAACATTATCTATAGCTTACACATGCATTATGAAATCTGTTCTTTTATAGCGCCGGAAATAGCATTGTTCATTCTAAGCTGATGATTGTAGCGAAAATGATTTTTGATGTAAGACTTGACGAACGGATTCTTGACTGGTTGCTTTGCAAATGATCAAAAAAATGATAAAAGCGGACACTTTAATTTGGCTGAAATATGAGCTAACTTGAATCAAAATAGGCAGGACTATGACCATGAATACAACAATCCAGCTCAAATTTGAACATCATCCAGAACCGGAATTTCAGCTGCCGATTCAAAACTATCATGAATTCTATCGGTTTTATCTAACTGAGCATCGTAATATTATGAGTCGCCGTTTGCATATATTCGGCAGTAGTGTCGGGGCATGCCTATTAAGTCGTGCCATTGTAAAAAGAAAGCCAAAGTATCTGGTTTATGGATTATTGTTCGGCTATGCTAGTGCATGGTCAGGTCATTTCTGCTTTGAAAAAAACAAACCGGCCAGTTTTAAACAGCCGCTCTATAGTTTTATTTCAGATTGGCGCATGTTTTCTGATGTGTTGCGTGGGAATTTAAGTTTAAAAGATCGTTCCCTGGATAAAATTCCCAGTTAGTTAAAAAATCACTTTTATTATGTGAATAGTGTTGAAAAAATTTACCTAAAAATAAAATATTTGTAAATTTACGGAATGTAGACTTGCAATGGTAGAGTGAATATTCTATTAATAGAAAAGGCATTGAATAAATTTATTTCTTACTTCGAGCGTCCTAATTTTAAAGTTTTCCAAGCCTAGAGTGACCTTCTCTAGGCTTTTTTTATTTAAGGAAGGTTAGATAAAAGCTAAACTTTTTGAACCAAAATTAAAAAATATGGAATTAAAAATTTACAAGAAATGCTTTGTCAGAGTTGAAGATATTACCCAATTTTAGCGGAATAAAAATAGAATGACTTCCTAATCCTTGATTCGCTTCCCCCAAGCGCATTTTATAATCAAGGATCAGGAAGTCTTTTCAGTGCTTCAAGTTTTTGTTTTTATAATTATTATTTATTGTCATTTTGTGGTTTATTTAATCGTTTAATCTTCAGATGATCTATCCCTGAAAATAGGTATTTTCACACTATTTAACTCAAAGTTGCTACCGTTTAAGTTTTCTAATTTTTGATATTCATCTGCTGTAATTTTAAGGAATTAAGTCAGTTCCGCTGAATCTTGTTCCTGATATGCCTATAATAGGGCAGTTTTAATTTTGGCAGTTTGTTATGCGCGGTTTATATCTGATCACCAATGATGATCCTTTAGAACTTTTATTGGCTAAGCTTGAAGGTGCAATGGCCAATGGCGGTATTTCAGTATTGCAATACCGTCGTAAAAAAGTCGCCAAAGAAGATCAATTTTATGAAATTGAGTATATGAAAGCCATGTGTGCTGAATATCGCGTACCTTTCGTGATTAATGACGATCTTGAAATTGCGGTTAAATACGGTGTAGGTGTGCATCTGGGCCAGGATGATGGCTCTATTGTCGATGCGGTTGCACGTTTGCCAGAAGGTGTCCTGATTGGTCGCAGTTGCAACAATTCACTGGAATTGGCAGAACAGGCGATTGCCGATGGTGCAAATTATGTGGCATTTGGTGCAATTTATGCGACTGAGAGTAAGCCTGAAGCCGGAAACATTGGTTTGGAAACATTAAAACAAGCCAAAACGCAACTAAATGTGCCGATCTGTGCCATTGGCGGGTTAACCGTTGAAAATTCAAAGATCGTGGTTGAATCTGGTGCAGATTATTGTGCAGTGATTAGTGATATATTAGGTCGTCCTATGCATGCCATTCCTGAGCGTCTTGATGAATGGTCTGCACTTTTTCAAGACAGCCTTTAATAATATAGATTTAGATTGATTTAATTTTGAGTTGAGTAAATTCATGAGCCTATCTCCAAAGCAAGAACAATTGTTTAAACAAGCCAGCAAACATATTCCGGGTGGGGTGAATTCACCGGTACGTGCGTTTAATGGGGTGGGTGGTACGCCTGTATTTATTGAAAAAGCCAAAGGTGCCTATTTATACGATGTCGATGGTAAACGCTATGTGGACTATGTTGGTTCATGGGGACCGATGATTTTAGGCCATGCCCATCCTGACATCATTAAAGCCGTACAAGAGGCTGCTGTTGATGGCTTAAGCTTTGGTGCACCAACAGTTCATGAAACAACCCTGGCTGACATCATCTGTGAAATCATGCCGTCGATTGAACTGGTTCGTATGACCAATTCAGGTACGGAAGCAACCATGACAGCAATCCGTTTGGCACGAGGCTACACAGGCCGCGATAAGATTGTAAAATTTGAAGGCTGTTACCACGGTCACTCAGACTCGCTTTTAGTTAAAGCGGGTTCAGGCATGTTGACTAGCGGTGAAGGTGAAGCGACTTCTGCGGGTGTACCGGCTGATTTTGCCAAGCACACTTTAACCCTGCCATACAATGACATCGCGACTTTAAAAGAATGTTTTGCTAAATTCGGTCATGAAATTGCTGGCGTAATTGTTGAGCCAGTCGCAGGCAACATGAACTTGGTGAAACCGATTGACGGTTTCCTGCAAGCAATTCGTGATGTATGTGATGAGCATGGTTCGGTTTTCATCATTGATGAAGTGATGACCGGTTTCCGTGTCGGTCTAGGCGGTGCACAGGCACATTATGGCGTAACACCTGATTTGACCACTTTGGGTAAAATTATTGGTGCAGGCCTGCCAGTCGGTGCGTTTGGTGGTAAACGAGAAGTGATGGAATGCATCGCGCCACTGGGTAAAGTCTATCAAGCAGGGACATTGTCAGGTAATCCACTCGCGATGCGTGCCGGTATTGAAATGTTTAAACATTTACGTGCCGAAGGTTTTTATGAAAAATTAACTGCGCAACTCGAAAAACTGCTTGCCGGTTTACAAGCTGCTGCGGATGAAGCAGATATTCCATTCAAGACTCAACAAGTGGGCGGGATGTTCGGTTTGTACTTTACCGATCAAGAAGACATTACCAGCTTTGATTCAATGCTGAAATGTGATGTGAATGCCTTCCGTAAATTCTTCCATGGCATGTTGCAGCGTGGGGTGAATTTTGCGCCATCTGCATTTGAAGCTGGCTTTATTTCAGCTGCACACAGTGATGAAGATATTGAATTTACTATTCAAGCTGCGAAAGAAATCTTTGCTGAAATGAAAGCATCCGCTTAATTTTGAGCATGTAAATGAAGCCCGTTTTATAGCGGGCTTTTTTATAAAGAATTTTTGAGAGCGAATATGAAAACCAAACATTATTTGACTTTAAGCGATGCGGAATTTTTACTAAATTCAGCTTATGAATATGCACTTGAACATGATTTTAATGTCAGTATCGCCATTGTAGATGAAACGGGTAATTTGCTTGCGATGAAACGTATGGATGGGGCATCACCTATGACAGCCAATTTATGTCTAGAAAAAGCCAAATGCTCGGCAATGAGCCGCCGTCCATCCAAGCTATTTGAAGATATTATCAAAGGCGGTCAAATGGGCTTTCTGACTATGGAAACGTTCTCGGGCATGTTAGAAGGTGGTGAGCCGATTCTGTATCAAGGGCAGTTGGTCGGAGCGATGGGGGTGTCAGGTGTGAAGTCGTTTGAAGATGCGGAGATTGCACAGGTAGCGATTGAGAAGTTTTTAGCGCAGGTTGAGGCTTAATGTTTTATCCATTACCCAAAAAGATCCAACTCACCCCCTCCCAAGCCAAATGGCAGCTTTCAGCAACTGAATCGGTTTTAGTGTTGGTGGGATTGCACAACCTAAGGATGATGGCAGGCATACAAGACAGCGACCTCATGACCCATCTTGTTCAGATCACCAATAAAGCCAAAGCTTTAGATATTCCGATTGTTGATTTGTATGGCGATGACCTGATGCAGGGCATGCAGCAACTCGGTGAATATGCATCATCGCATCCCCAACTGATTTTTGCCGGGCAGGTCACGCCGATGCTCAAGCAAATATTGCCGCATCTACAAAGTGTCACCGAGCAAATCTGTGTAGTGGACGATGCGATTTTATTGTCGAATCAAGACCAGCATATTCAATGGATTGATAACATTTCGATACACGGCTTGCATCATATGAATAGCTATAGTTTGACTAGATTATGGGATTTAAGTGCTCCATCCAATTATGTGCTTTCCCCCAAGGGAATTATGCTTGCGGTTGCAGAGCAACTGAACATGGATGCTCTGGAAATTGATCCTGATATCGATCTGAAACAATACGGTTTGGATTCTGTTGCTATTGTCACTTTAGTGGGTATTTGGCGAGCGCATGGGGCAAACATTACTTATGAAGATGTCCTAAAACACAATTCACTACATGCGCTGGTCAGCTTTGTATTGCAATCAGCACGTTGATAACACGGGATTGAAATAATTTTTGAGCAAAATCGGAAAAACCGTCACCAATTCGAATATTGTGCATTGTAATTCTGCGCCAAGCTTTCTATCATTGCCGCCTTGTTTGCGCGATCAGCCTGGGATTGAACATTGAGTAATTTTCTAACCGAACATCTGATACATCGTGATGAAGATTTTATGGTCATCCATAAACCTGCAGGTGTACTCACCGTTCCTGGCAAAACCGAAGATTTACAAGATTGCGTGATCAACCGATTATTAGAAATAGAACCCAAAACACTACTGATTCACCGCCTGGATCGTGATACTTCAGGTATTCTGGTGTTTGGCCTGAGCAGATGGGGGCAAAAAACCATTTCCCGCCAGTTTCAGGAACGTCAAACCGACAAAACCTATCAGGCGCTTGTAGCAGGGCATCTTGAAGGGGAAGGCACGGTTGATGTACCTGTCGTCTATGACCCTGAACATCCACCATTACATATTGCCGATCCAAATCATAACAAGCCTGCACTGACCCATTGGCAGGCCATCGAACATTTTGAAATTCAGGGACAGGCGGTGACGAGGGTCAAACTTAGCCCGATTACCGGCCGTTCCCATCAGCTACGCGTGCATATGCAATATCTGGGTCATCCTATTATTGGTGATACTTTATATGCCACTCCTGAGCAGCAACTGATGATGCCGCGTCTGTGCCTGCATGCTGAAAACTTAAGTTTTTATCATCCGCAAACAGAACAGCTGATGGAGTTTTATGCTCCAGTTCCTTTTTAAAGTAAAAACTTTTTAATCCTCATAGATTTTGCGCACTTTTTAGTGGGCTTTATGTCAAAATATATTGCTTAAAGACCTGGTTTTTTGCTCAAATACCAAGCAGATTTTGGGCTTGAAATTAGTGTCCTCATTTTTAGATAAAGGTGGAAAAATTGCATCAGTTTGCTATTGGTCAGCGTTGGTTATCAGATACGGAAACAGAACTCGGTTTAGGGGTTCTTATAGATGTAGATGAAAGATCGGTTAGCATCTTATTCCCAAAAAGTGATGAAACACGTGTCTATGCACGTAACAATGCACCTTTATCACGTATTGTGTTCAATGTGAAGGATGAACTGCAGGATCAGGAAGGCACCCAATGGACAGTTGAGTCTTTGGAAGACCGTCATGGTGTGGTGCGCTATAACGTCGTGCGTAATCTGGAAGATGGCTCAGAAGAACGTAAGTCACTCAATGAAACCCGTATCGGTGCGACCATCCAGCTGTCTAAACCGCTTGACCGTTTACTGGCCAGTCAGGTCGACTATAAAGAATGGTATGACCTGCGTATTGAAGCTTTACTGATGCAAGCCAATATGAAGAACAGTCCTCTGCGCGGCATGGTCGGTGCGCGTGTAGGCCTGATTCCGCACCAGCTTTATATTGCCCATGAAGTGGGACAGCGTTTTGCACCGCGTGTCTTACTTGCGGACGAAGTCGGTTTGGGTAAAACCATTGAAGCGGGCCTGATTATTCATCAGCAACTCAAAACATCGCGTTCTGAACGTATCCTGATTCTCGTGCCAGATTCACTGCAATATCAGTGGATGATTGAAATGCGCCGCCGTTTTAATCTGGAATTTTCACTGTTCGATTTGACCCGTACCGCATCCATCAAGGAACATGATCCTGATCTAAACCCATTCCTGACCGAGCAGCGCATCATTGCTTCTGTTGATTTGATGGTGGATCACGAGGATTTACGTGAACAGGCTTTAGAAGCTGGTTTTGATCTTCTGGTGGTGGATGAAGCTCATCACCTGATGTGGAGTGAAGAAGAAGGAGGTAATGACCGTTACGATTTGGTTGAAGAGCTGGCGGAAAAAACCCCGGGTGTGTTACTGCTTACAGCAACACCTGAACAGTTAGGTGTAGAAAGCCATTTTGCCCGTTTACGTCTGCTTGATCCACAACGTTTCAGTTCACTTGATCGCTTCCTTGATGAAGAAGAGCAGTATCATCAGACTGCAAAAATTGCTGAAGTGCTGATGTCAGACCTGCCTTTGGAAGAAGGGCATTTAAAAGCGATTGAAGGTTTATTGGGTCATAGCATTCAGGATGAGCCGGAACAGCGTTTCCGTGCTATTCACGAATTATTAGACCGTCATGGTACTGGCCGTATCTTATTCCGTAATACCCGTGAAGCGATTCAGGGTTTCCCGGGTCGTGACTGTCAACCAGCACCTTTACCAGCACCTGCAAACTGGTCAAAAGACGGTAAGCTACGTGAACAGATGTGGCCGGAAGAAGCTCAGCTGGATGGCGCATGGATGGAACATGATCCACGCGTGATGTGGCTGATGGAAAAGCTGCGTACTGATCTTAAACACAAAAAAGTGTTGCTGATTGCACGTAGTGGTCCTGTAGTGGAAGCACTGGAAAATGTGCTGCGTTTACATGCTGGTATCCGTACTGCCATGTTCCATGAAGGTATGAGCCTGCTTGAGCGTGACCAGGCAGCGGCTTATTTCGCTGAAGAGTCTTATGGGGCACAAATTCTATTGTGTTCTGAAATCGGTTCAGAAGGGCGTAACTTCCAGTTTGCCTCTGACCTGATCTTATTTGATTTGCCTGCGAACCCGGATGTGCTTGAACAGCGTATTGGTCGTCTGGACCGTATTGGTCAGGAAAACCGGATTCAGATTCATGTGCCTTATCTGGTTGGTACAGCGCAAGAGCGTATGTTCCGCTGGTACAACGAAGGCTTAAATATTTTCAGTAATATTTCCCCGACGGCACAAACACTGCAAGAAAACTTTATTGTGAAATTAAAAGACTGTTTACTGGCAGATTTAGGCCAGCAGTTTGAAGATTTGCTGGAAGAAGTTAGTGTTCAGCGTGAAGCGCTGGAAGCTGAATTGCAGGAAGGCCGTGACCGTCTGCTGGAATACAACTCTTGCCGTCCAATCGTGGCACAGGAAATTGTGCAGGCGCTTGAAGATTATGATGACAACACTACTTTGCCGATGTTTATGAAACGCTTCATGGCGTCGACCAATATCGATTTTGATGAGCAAAGTAACGGTACGGTGATCATCAAGCCGACCGATCAAATGCAGGTACAAGGCTTGTCTTTAGATGAAGAAGGCATGACTGCGACTTTCTATCGTGATCAGGCGCAAGTTCGTGAAGATGCCCAGTATTTAACCCTTGAGCATCCATTCACTGAAAGTGTGATGGAAATGATCAATACTCAATCTTTTGGTAGTACCAACGTTGCGGTATTAAAATCAGCAGCCTTGCCACAGGGTTCGGTATTGATGGAAGTCTGGTTCAAGGTGGATGTGGTTGCACCGAAGGCATTGAACCTGCCATCCAGCTTGCCACAACAGTTGATTCGTGTATTGCTTAGTGAAAAAGGTCAGGACCTGTCTGAAAAGATTGCACCAGAAATCCTGAAACCTTATTTGCATCACCTAGATGGCAATAGCTGCCGTCAAGTGGTGAAAGCACGCCGTGAAGTGATTGAGCAGCGTTATGCACAAGCCTTGGATATTGCCAAATCTGCATTGCCAAACTTCAAGCAGCAGGCAAAAGAAGTTTATGGCAATAAATGGCAATATGAAATTGACCGTTTAACTTACCTGAAGCAATTCAACCCAAGTATCCGTGAAGATGAAATTTCACGCTTACAGAAATTCCAGAAAGAAGGCTTGAGCTTGTTGGATGGCTTATCTGTCATACCGGAAGCCATTCAGGTGATGGTTGTGGTTAAACCATAATTTGGAATTGAAACAAAAAGCACCTGCGGGTGCTTTTTGTTTTTAAGATGAAGGAGTTCTGACTCATCTAGCTTAAAATTCAACTCATGCTAAAATAAGAAAATAATTTTTATAAAGTACAAGAAGAATAACAATGGCTCAGTCTTTAATAACCCTCGGTTCTACCACCTCGCACGGCGGTATAGTTTCGGAATGCGATTCTTCTTTTATCATAAATGGAGTGGCTGTGCATTTGCATGGCATGAAGCATTATTGTCCGAAATGCCAAACTGTTGTGTCCGCGATTGCTGCTGAACAGTCAACTACTGTGAAAGGACGTGGGGTGGTGATTGCAGGTGATAAGACAACTTGTGGAGCGACTTTTTTAGGTAGTCAGTTTCTGGTGGTTTCGCGAAAATAAACAGCAGCAGTCAAATCATTTGGTGTACAGAATTCTGTAATTAAGCCTTCTGACTTGCAAGTCAGGGAGTTAAGCATTTAGTGATTTCATCCAAGCCTGCTTTTGCTTAAGCTATCGCACTACTACGGGAACAATTTTAACAAGAGCAGCTTGTATGGCAGATGAATTATTTAGAAAAAATGCGATTCATTTTACTCATGCCAATGGTATTCCTTCTGCCAGCTATCAAAAGTTTTTTCGCTCTTTTGAAGAAGAATTTGATATTAAAGCTATTCCAGTGATTGGAATGAGTCCGGAACATCCAGTCACTTATACATGGACACATCTGGTGGATCAGGTGATTGTAGATATTGAACAGCAATTTCCACATCAGCAGGTGATAGGACTGGGGCATTCATTTGGCTCTCTGGTCACATTAATGGCAGCGTATAAACGCCCTGATTTGTTTTCACAACTGGTGATCATGGATCCACCTTTTGTGATTGGGCCTAAGTCTGCCATTTTTGAAGTTATGCAAAAGCTGAAATTAAAAGCAGTCGATAAAATTACTCCTGCAGCTATGACTTTGAAGCGCAACGATCACTGGCCTGACCATGAAACGGCATATGCATCTTTGCGAAATAATCGCCTGTTCAAGAGTTTTGATATGCAGTGTTTTGATGATTATTTTGCTCATGCTATTACAGCAGATCAAAGCAGAGGAGGCGTGACCTTAACTATTCCTAAAGCCATTGAAGCAGAAATTTTCAGAACCGTTCCAGCCTGGTGGTGGCGTACACCACGTCAAGCACCGAAAATGCCTGTACATTTAATTACGGCAGAACAGAGTCACTTTTATAAACAGGGCTTGCCGCAAGGAATGAAAAAAATCTATGGAATTGAGTTTAGTGTGGTTGAAGGCGGACATATGTTTCCTTTAGAGCAACCTGAAAGCATATCCCAATCGGTGAAAAAAATTATTTCAGCACAGCAAAATATTGAATGCATAGTGAAGAATCCATATGTGTATTCTTCACGAACAATAAAATTATAAATTACCGGATTTTCGCTTCATCCAGATGGCGTGCACCTTCTAGAATCATCCGAATCATGATCATGGTTTGTTCGGCAATTTCTTTACGTTCCTTCGCAGAGATATCAATCACTGTTGCACCCATATTAAATACCAGCTGGGTAATGGCTTTTGCGGCGATATCGGGGTGAGAAAGCCTGTTGTTATTGAGGCGTTCCAGGCGAATGAGATCTTCCTGTAATTCTTGCTGGAAATAATTTAACTGGCGTTCAACCGCTAATTTATATGAAGCGGAGCCGGTATAGGCTTCACGCAGCAATAAACTTAAATTGCCTTCATCTGCATCTAACTGTTCAATAAAAACTTCGACTGAACTGCGAATAATGCTGTTTTGCTTGGAGGCCTTTAAGCGCGCTTGGTGCAAAATTTGACGCAATACAATCCCGGCACGATCAATCAGCTCAATCGCAAGTTCATCTATATCTCTGAAATGCCGATAAAAACTGTTGGGCGCAATGCCAGCTTCACGCGCAACTTCACGTAGGCTCAAGGAAGAAATGCTTTTTTGCGGTCCAATTAAGTTCAATGCAGCTTGAAACAGCTCTTCTTTGGTAATGGTTGCTTTTCGTCCTACAGTACGGACGGTCACCGGTTCATGAACAACATTCTGTTTATCAACAGGAGCATCAATATTTTTTTTGATTGAAGACGGGTTCATATTTTTCAAGGGATTAGAGATACGAAAACATTATAACGGTTGCATTGCAACTTGGGAAATGAATAGAAACAATACAAATATATATACAAGTATATATACATGTGTATAATAATTAAAAATCGATCGCGTGGTACTGACTATGCATGTTGTAGAAAAAATGAAAAAATCTCCCCTAAGTTCACTGGCTGAAAGCGTTATTGACCAGTACGCAGCTGATTTCTGGTTGCAAAAAATCAATCCCCTTTGGTCAGTCAATCAGGCCTTGGGTAAAATTGTCCAAAAAGAAAATTCTGCGCAAAATATGATGAGTTTAACCATTCAGGTGAACCGTCATTTTAAAATGGGGCAAGCAGGGCAGCACCATCCGGTTTTTGTGGAAGTCAACGGTGTTCGCTATGAGCGTAGCTATAGTCTGACGCAGCTTGATACTCAACATGTCTTATTAACAGTTAAAAAAGTTGATCAGGGCAAAGTCAGCTCCTGGCTGGTTGAACATGCTCAAGTTGGCGATATTCTTGAATTTGGTCAGCCTTATGGGGATATGCTGTTACCAGAGCAGGCTCAACCGATGATATTGCTTGCGGCGGGTAGTGGTATTACCCCAATGCTAAGTTTACTCAAAGCACTCTCTAAAACAGATCGCATGACTCAAGCACCAATCCAGCTGTTGTATTGGGTTAAGCAATATGCTGATGTTGCTTTTAAAGCACGTTTTGAACAACTGGCTGAACAATATCCGAATTTTTCTTTTCAGGTTTTTTATACTCAGGAAGAAGATGCGGGCAAACGCTTAAACCAGGACCATTTGGCTTTGGTGAATAATATTGAAAATAGTCTGGTGTATGCTTGCGGTCCATCCGGATTTGTTGCACAGGCGGAACAGCTGTTTGCAAATGCACAGAGTTTCAAAAGTGAAGCTTTCAGTATGACCCCGGTTGAAAATTCGGATATTGGCTTTGTTAACATAACCTTATTGAAATCCAATAAAGTACTGGTCATCCCTAAAGGTCAGTCTATTCTGAGCAGTCTGGAACAACAAAATATTAAACCTACTCATGGTTGTCGCATGGGCATTTGTCATAAATGTGTGTGTAATAAAGTTGAAGGTTCAACTAAAGATCTAGTGAATGGTAGTCAAAACTCCGAACCTGGTAATTTATTAAAAATCTGTGTCAATTCAGCACAGTCTGACCTTGTCATTGATTTATAAGTGAGATAAATATCATGAATATGCCTGTTAAAATAGAATATTTTAAAAATCCGAAAAATGGTGAGCTCACACAATCTCAATTAGATGATTTGGCTCGTGAACTGGATGCGATTAAACAAGAAGTGCTTGATGATATCGGCGAAAAGGATGCGGAATATATCCGCCGAGTTTATTCAACCATCCGGTATGCTTCCATTGCCGGACGTGCCTGTTTATTTGCAGGCTGGTTCCCGCCAGCATGGGTATTAGGTACCGGTTTACTGGGCTTTGCCAAAATCATGGAAAATATGGAGCTGGGGCATAATGTCATGCATGGTCAATATGACTGGATGAATGATCCTAAATTCTATGGTCCAACGTTTGAGTGGGATATTGTCGGGACAGCAGATAACTGGCGCCAAACCCATAACTATAAGCACCATACCTATACCAATATTAAAGGGATGGATGATGATATCGGTTATGGTTTACTTCGTCTGTTTCCTGAGCAGCGCTGGAAGCCGGGTTATTTATTGCAGCCAATTTATAGCATTCCATTTTGCCTGCTGTTCCAGTGGGGCGTAGCCATCCAGAATCTTGAAATTGGTAAGGTTTGGAAAGGACGTAAATCTAAGGAACAGGCCAAGAAAGAATGGCAACCCATGCAGAAAAAAATTGGCAAGCAATTGTTTAAAGATTATGTATTCTTCCCGTTGATTGCCGGTCCAGCAGCTTTACCTGTATTTACAGGTAACCTGGTGGCGAATGGTATCCGTAACATCTGGACATTCAGTATTATTTTCTGTGGTCATTTTACTAAAGATGTGGAAGTGTTCCCGAAATCGGTACTGGAAAATGAAAGTCGCGGTCATTGGTATATGCGCCAGATTCGTGGCTCATCAAACTTGACAGGTTCAGAAGCATTCCATATTTTGACAGGTCACTTAAGTCATCAAATCGAGCATCACTTATATCCGGATATTCCGGCGCGCCGTTATCGTAAAATGGCGCCTAAAGTTCAGGCAGTTTGTGAAAAATATGGTTTAAATTACAATAACGCCAGCTTGGTTAAACAGTATGGCAGTGTGCTTAAACGTATCGTTAAATATGCGTTCCCGTTTAAGAAATAATCTTGTATTCATAAAAAGCCACTTCTATTCAAGTGGCTTTTTACTGATGTATATAAGCTTTAAGTGTTTTTGTTAAGTTCATGTAATTTCCATTATTTGCCATAGTCATGACCTGACAAATTTTCTGTTGAGTCCAGCTTTTACGACTTGCCTAATAAGAAAATAAGGACAATAGAACAAATGAATTTTTGCCAAAACGGATATCTATACCTTTGAATAATTTTGCAGCTCTTAAATGGCGATTTGTTGTATCTTTTTTGGCAATGCAGGAATAGTCTCATTGATACCCACCATGTAAGCATAATGGGCCATCGCAAGCATTTCCTTATCTTCATGACTATTACCATAGGCATAAATTACAGCATAATCAGTTAAATGATATTTTTCTAAAATTCGTTGTCTTTTCTGTTCCGAACTGCAATCGGGTGTGGTGTATTGTCCCGTATAGATATTATTGACTTGTTCAGTATGAGTGCAAATTAAATCAATATTTAATAACTCACAGACAGGCTTGAGATAGACATCGACCGATGCCGAAACCAATACAACATCATCGCCCAAGGCTTGATGCTGTTTAAGCTGCTTAAGCAAAGGCTGATTTAATTGATTCATTAAATTTACTGCATATTCCTGTGCCATTTGTTGTAGTTCTAAGGCATTGGCATTGCTAAACATGGCACGAAACAATTTGGAGCGCATGGCAGGTGCAGAATAGACATTCAAATAATAAGCTTGAATCCAAGGCAGAATTTTAATACCTTGTTTGACAATATGGCGTTTGGATAAAGCATAGAAGATAAACCCCGTGAAACTGTCCTTTTTACACAGGGTTCCATCAAAATCAAAGAGCGCTAAATTTTTATTCTTTTTGCCCGTTGCATACATGATTGATATCTTCCATTTACGCGCGTTGCAAACCAGTTGGTATTATAATCACGACTCAGTTTAGGGCCAGAAATGACCACTTCAGGCATAATAGCATAAATTGGCTCTTTGCCTGTTTTCTCTTGGTAGAGCTTGGTTACCGCACGATAAGTTGCTGTATCTTCGAAATCTTTCTCTTTTTCTTTTTTTAAGTCAGAACGAATCTGTCGTGGTGTAACAAGAATATTGTTGGCTGCAAATACACTAATCAGTTCACGTTCGGACTGACTGGCTGCAGAACGGACTGAGCCATCTTTAGTGTAAAGCAACAAATCACCATCCAGGTCAAGCTCTGTTGCCGTCAAGTCATTGAGCATGCTTTGAAAAGCTGCGTTGCGACTTGAATACATGCCAGAGTTATAATCTGCAAAACGATAAATCGCTTTATCATAATCGGCAGGGTACATCATCAAACGGTGGATACCGTAATACAAGCCACCATATTGACTATATAAATCAGTACGTAATTCGGCCATATTGCCGCCTTGGCGTTTATGTTCTTTGGCATAGCCAATATGAACCTGCATGGAACCTAAAGTGGTAATCGGATTTAATTTTTCGCCCATGTCTTGACCGACCAGTTTGGCCGCACCGGTTAAGGCACTGACATGATAATGTTTTGACATATAGTCAAAAATTTCACGATAGAGTTCATCTAGTTCACGCTCGGTTTTCACGCGACGCATTTGACTTAAATAATTATTTTCAGGGGTGGGCTGATTTTTCAGAACCTGCTCAAAATAACCGGCCATGGTTCCGCCCAGAGTATCGCCCAATTTATCTTTAAATTTTTCATCCAGCCGATCTTGAACTTCTTTCACCGCTTTTTCACCTAAACCGGGAACTTGCGGGTCAGCAACGAAGTTGGATTCCTGATCCACCACAGCCACAATACTGCAAATATTTTCTTTGGTTTGAGGAATACCGAGCTGATCGGTAATGCCGTAAATGTCTTTGGCCCAAGAACTACGGTCATTAACACGTGGTGGAATAAGCCGTTTGACTTGATCTTCTTCTAGGGTTGGTTCATTGTTTTTTGACCACCACGAGTTATCCCCACATGCCATCAGGCTCAAAGAAAAAGCCAGGATACTCAAAGATTTAAACCGAGATGAAGTAAAAAGAGTTTTTTTCATAATGATGAAAACATGTTCCAAAAGGATGAGCCTATACAGCATATGCAGTATACTATGCCGGTCGAAAAAGTGATGAATTTATATGTATATTGGTCCATATCAACTGTCAAATAATTTAATTGTTGCTCCCATGGCAGGTGTTACGGATCGTCCTTTCCGGACGTTGTGTAAATATTTTGGTGCAGGCCATGCCGTCAGTGAAATGATGACTTCGGACCAGACCTTACGTATGAGCAAGAAAAGTCTGTACCGTGCCAATTTTGACGGCGAACTGGCGCCTATCTCTGCGCAGATTGCCGGTTCTGAACCCGGCGAGCTGGCAGAAGCGGCACGCTATCAGGTGGCGAATGGTGCACAAATTGTCGATATCAATATGGGATGCCCGGCCAAAAAAGTCTGTAATAAATTAGCAGGTTCTGCATTATTAAAAGATGAAGATCTGGTGGCACGAATTCTAGATACGGTAGTTGCGGCAGTCGATGTGCCTGTGACTTTAAAAACCCGTTTAGGATATCTAAATGGGCATGAAAATATCCTGCGGGTTGCCAAGCGTGCTGAAGAAGCCGGGATTGCTGCATTGGCACTGCATGGCCGTACCCGTGAAGATATGTACTTGAATACAGCACGTTATTCTTTGATTAAAGAAGTCAAAGAAATGTTGAATATTCCTATTATCGCCAATGGTGATATAGACAGTCCTGAAAAAGCCAAATATGTGCTCGATTATACGGGTGCGGATGCTGTGATGATTGGACGTGCAGCACAAGGTCGTCCCTGGATTTTCCGTGAAATAGCACATTATTTAAAAACAGGTGAACAGCTGGCTGCACCCAGTATTGCTGAAGTGAAAGATGTGTTATTGGGACATTTATCTGAACTTTATGATTTCTATGGTGAATACTCAGGTTGCCGTATTTCTCGTAAACATATTGCCTGGTATACCAAAGGTTTACGTTCAAGCAATGAATTCCGCCAGAATATGTATAAGGTTGAAAGCACGGCCGAGCAGTTTAATGTCGTAGAAGATTATTTTAACCAGCTTCTTGCTCAGGGGAAAATTATGAGTGATGTGCAGGTGGAGCAGGTTAACCTGCTTGAAACCAAATAGCCTTTTATTCGTTTTCTATTCCATGTTTCAAATAGGTCACTGCTCTTTATTTTAAAAGATTCCATTCAAAAAAGAGTAGTGAATTTTCTTTATCGAGACTTTTTTTGCGTAATTTGTATAAAACAATACTAAAAGAATTACACCCTACAACATCTCATCACCCATTTAGCACATTTATAAGACATAGCTTATTCAGAAGAGCTTTAAGCTGAATTCTTCTAAAGCTTAAATAAGCGGCTTCTCTAAATATTTTGTATATAGATAGGACAGAAGGAGAAAGAGAATGGTCAATATAAATCGTCTTATGATGGAAGCTGATCTTACTCATCCAAATAAACGTCCAGAAGAACCAAGAACAGATGTGAATGCTGATTCGATTACCGATAAGGAAAGTAATCAGGTACCAGATATGAATGAAGCAAATGATCACCCTGTGGGTACAAGTATTGGTACAGTGGGTGGTGTAGCAGCTGGTTCTGCAGGTGCGGTAGTTGGCGGTATTGTCGGTGGTATTATTGGTGGTGTGGCGGGTAATGAAGCTGCCGATGCCATCAATCCAGTCGAAGAAGATGCCTATTGGAGAGAGCAGCACCGCGACAGTCCTTATTTCCATGAAAGCCGAAGTACCTATGATGATTTAGATTATGACAGGGATTATCGCAGTGCCTATGAGGTGGGATATAAGAAACGTCCTTTGTTCGACAGTGATACACATTTTGAACAGGTAGAAACTGAATTGCGAACCCAATGGGAAGCAATCAAAGGCCCATCCCGTTTAGATTGGGAGCAAGCAAAATATGCTGCCAAGGATGCATGGCTTCGTGCTCCATGCTAGATGAACGTTGAGCAAAAAACCTCTCAACTGAGAGGTTTTTTTACAGCATATTTATGCCAGAAGATTAGGCTTGACTGATTTCCAGAACCAGCTGATTAATTAAATCTGCAGCTTCCATCTCCCGAATTTGGGCAACATTGGTTCCCGCCCAAAATGCCCCAAAATCATGGTCACCTTGTGCAGATGCTGCGGCATGCAGTTGTTTACCCAAGTCATAGCAATAGGGGTAAGTGGCAACTGGAGGACGTTCAGGCTGATCGATTTGGGTATGCCAGTGGTTAATTAGACCGCGAGCAGGTCGTCCGGAAATGCTGGCAGTCATTTGGGTAATTGGTTTGCTAAACAGGGCTTGTCGATAGGCCGTGTTGGCATTGGAACTTTTGCACTGTACGAAAGCGGTGCCCAATTGAACAGCTTCGGCACCTAACTGGATTAAGAGCTGAGCCTGGGTGCCATTCATGATCCCGCCCGCAGCCACAACAGGCTTGCTACAGTACTGTTTTAACAATTGTACCAGATCAGAAGTCTTGACTGCGCTGTCAAATGTTTCATTAAAAATGCCACGGTGCCCACCGGCTTCAATGCCTTGCGCAATAATGATATCAATCCCAGCCGCTTCAATCTGCAGTGCTTCAGCCAGATTGGTCGCTGAAACCATCGTCAGGATACCGGCCTGTTTTAAGGCCTGAATTTGATGAGGATGTGGAATGCCGAAGTGAAAGCTTACTGCCTGAGGTCGAGTTTCTAAAACCAGGTTTAAATAGTCATCGTTATCGAGAAAGCTGGGATAGATACATTTTAATTCTGTCGGCGGAGTTGCATGATACTTCTGAAATTGAGGGGATAAATATTTAATCCACTGATCTGCTACATTTTTGTCGAGCGTGGCGCTTTGATGACAGAAGAAATTGACCTGAAATGGTTTATGAGTAAGTGCTTGCGTTTCTAAAATTTGTTGACGCGCTGCTGCAACTGTACTAGCACCCAAACCCAATGAACCCAAACCGCCTTGATTGGAAACCTCAGCTGCCAGTTGAGGAGTAGAAACACCTGCCATCGGTGCCAGGAAAATAGGATGTTTAATTTCAAGTTGTTCTAATAAAGTCATATTTGGCTCCTATGCATCTCATCACTTTGCCCAAGCCCTATAAATTAAGCAAATAATATTCGTTATTTTTTTATGAAATAAAAAGTTTTTTACACCTAAAAATAAATGAAAATGCAATGATCAATAAGGCGTCAAACCATGTCGCATAAAAGATCAGTGAACACGCGGCTTGAGTTGAAAATTTTATAATACTTATTCATTTTTTAGTGCTGATTACACATGTCTGATCGTATCCGTGAAAAACTGCAAATTTTAGCCGATGCTGCCAAATATGATGTCTCCTGTTCCTCAAGTGGCAGTAACCGAAAAAACAAGGACAAAGGGGTAGGAAATACCGGTTCCGGTATCTGTCATAGCTATACTGAAGATGGGCACTGTGTATCACTGCTTAAAATTCTGTTTTCCAATGTCTGTATTTATGATTGTGCTTACTGCGTGTCACGTCGTTCCAATGATGTAAAACGGGCGGCTTTTACCGTTCAGGAAGTAGTAGATTTAACCATGAACTTCTATCGCCGGAATTATATTGAAGGTTTGTTTTTAAGTTCAGGGATTTTTAAATCGGCAGATTACACCATGGAGCGGATGCTGCAAGTGGTGAAAAAATTACGTCTGGAAGAAAATTTTAACGGTTATATTCACTTAAAAACCATTCCCGGCGCATCGCAGGAAATCATTACTGAAGCGGGGCTGTATGTTGATCGGATGAGTATTAATTTAGAAATGCCGACTGAAGCAGGCTTGCAAAAATTTGCTCCTGAGAAAACACATGCCGAAGTACAGAAAGACTTAGGTATTGTTCGTGACCGTTTAATCCAGTTTAAAGATGAACGCAAGATGATCCGCTCAGTTCCTAAATTTGTTCCGGCAGGGCAAACCACGCAAATGGTGGTGGGAGCACATAGCGAAAGCGATCAAGACATTATTTTAATGGCAGACCGGCATTACAAGGAATTTAAACTGAAACGGGTGTATTACTCGGGTTATATTCCAATTAATGAACAGGAAAAAGCCTTGCCTGCGATTGGTTCAGCACCCCCCTTATTAAGAGAAAATCGCTTGTATCAAAGCGACTGGTTGATGCGCTTTTATGGTTTTGAGGCGACAGAACTGGTCGATGAAAAACACCCCAATCTGGACCTGGACGTTGATCCAAAATTAGCCTGGGCTTTACGTCATCCTGAGCAGTTTCCAGTGGATCTGAACCGGGCGGATTACCGCATGATTTTACGTGTTCCGGGTATTGGTGTGCGCTCAGCGAAAAAAATTGTCCAGGCACGTTGCTTTGGCAAAATTCATATCGATCAACTGAAGCGTATGGGCGTTGCATATAACCGTGCGCAGCATTTTATCTGCTGTGCCGATACGCCAAAATTTATCAAGGAGCAGTTGCCAGGCCAGATTCGAAGTCAGATTTTGCAGTCGGGACAGTCCAAATATGTGCAGCAGTTATCGCCACAATTGGGTTTTGCTTTTTAATGGCAACTTACTGTTTTGATGGCAGCATGAACGGCCTGTTAAGCTGTGTATTTCGTGCCTTTCAATTTAAAGAGTTTCGGGTACAGGTGACGAGCAATCCACATGCTCAAAAGGGTTTGTTTGATGATTTTATACAGGTCGCATCGAATGAAGAGCATGCCCAGCGGGTCTGGCGGGGATTGAAGCAAAAAACATCGGGTCAGAGTCAGCGTAATTTTTACTATACTTTTCTATCTGAAAATCAAACTGCTTATCAACATCTGTTTAACTATTGCCTCTATGTTTTTCAAACTCGCTACAAGGTCGATGAAAACTATGGGCATGCTGATGTGCTGGCTTTATCGCAATGGGCGAAGCAGGTTGGCCGTGAAAAGCATCGTATGGAAGCCTTTGTACGCTTCAAGAAATGTCAGGATAGTCTGTTTTTAAGTCTGGTTCGGCCTGATTTTAATGTGTTGCCGCTGATTGAACGGCATTTTAAGGCACGTTATCAGGATCAACGCTGGCTGATTTATGATGAAAAGCGTAAATATGGCATTTATTATGATTTGCAGCAGGTGCATCAAATTGAAATGGACGCTCATCAGGTCGATGCCACATTCGCGAGTGGTTATAGTCAGGCGTTTACTGTAGAACTGGATGAACAGGAATTACTGTATGACCAGCTGTGGAAAGATTATTTCCGCAGTATCAATATTCAGGTTCGGCAAAATATGAAACTGCATATTCAGTATGTGCCGAAGCGTTACTGGCGTTATATGAATGAAAAATCAATATAGCTGCATATTTCAGGCATACTATTGCAAGATTTAGTGATGAGGACAATTTATAATGAAGCCGTTCGTTTTGGCGACTTTAATTTTAAGCGTAGTACTTTCAGCATGTTCATCTTCCGAACAGCAAAAAATCCAGATTGATCCTCAAAAATATAAGGTGCAGGATGCAGCCAGCTTGCAGCAGCGTTTTGAAACCTTAAATCAACAGCTATCTAAAGATTATCAGGCTTTTAAAAAAAGCAACAATATTGCCTTTTCAGACCAGTCGCTGCTTGATGTAAATCAGTTGCAGACTTTAAACCTGCATGCGGTGAGTAGTACTTCCTTAAAACCGGTCAAACAGGCGTATTGTCAAATGATGAATGGCTATTTTGCCGAAATGTATCAGTTGGGTCATCAAAATCTGAATATCATTGGACATGTGAAATTACCCCATGCACAGGGTGAAAACTTAAGCAAAAATTTTGCGGATGCAGACCAGTTTTATGACTTTATTTTAAACCGTTATACCTCATACCGTCAGGCTCAAGAAATTATGGGTTTTGGTTGTAATTTAAAAGCAGCGCTGCATTAATTAAAAATAGGATAAACAAAAAAGCCCATTCAATGATGGGCTTTTTCATAGGTTGAAATTTGGATTTAATAACCGGTTAATTTTCCTGGTTGTGGTCATTCGTCCGGAAAGAAAATGGGACGAAGTTTCATGCCAATACTGTTACCCAGGAAGGCAAAGATCAACCATAACCAGCCATGCAAACTACCTGAAGAAATACCACTGAAGTAAGCACCAGATATACAGTCATATGTGGGACGGACACCGTATCCGAGCAGTAATTCTCCAACTAGCGCAGCAATAAAGTATGCAGATATGCACTACTGGTAGCCATACCCATAATTAAGCTGGTCACGGAAATAATTCCGTCATTTGCTCCTAATACTACAGTACGTAATAATCTACCTGTTCTTTGAACATAATATTTTTCATGAAGATATGAATATGGTATGTGAACATGCTTTGAATCATTATTTCTTGCAACTATCATCGAAGTAATGTGCATAAAAAGTCAGATTTTTCAATAAAAAAGCTCCTTTTTAAAGGAGCTTTTTTATTTCAACCATTCACATTATTGTTGAGCTTTTTCTCGAACATTTGAAGCACCTTCTTCCACAGCACCGGCAGTTTTTGCAGTAGCTTCTTTCGCTGCATTTTTAATATCTTTTGCTGCGGCTTCAGTTTTAGCAGCAGCTTCATCACCTGCTGCCTCAATTTTAGAGGTAGCTTCATTAGCAGCAGCTTGAGTTTTAGCTTCAGCTTCCTTTGTGGCATCAGAAATATCATGACCTGCTTGATTGGCTGCATTTTCAAGATGTTCGCCAGTAGTTGCACCTGTTTCTGGTGCTTCTTGTTTATTACAACCCACCAGGGCAACGCTAGCAGCAAGACCTAAAGCAATAAGCAATTTATTCATTTTCATTTCCTTTTAATTGTGGCACCCACCTAAATAGGGGTATTTTGAATATAGCTAAAAAAATGCACAAATTATGAGCTAAAATTGTTAATTAAATGTAATTATTTTTTATGAAAAAATGAGGGAAAAAAAAGGCTTATACCACATTGTGATATAAGCCAGATCAAACTATTTATGCTGAATATAGATTACTGTCCCGAACGGATAATGTAATCAAAGGCAGATAGAGATGCCTTGGCACCT
>JAEAMG010000361.1_pt1 | contig 58181 bp, 52 predicted proteins | sample 8958741 | NCBI WGS metagenome assembly JAEAMG01 (sample SAMN16933256, study PRJNA681125) | bioreactor sludge metagenome | isolation source: anaerobic bioreactor treating anionic surfactant - SDBS | place: India: Bengaluru | collected 2019-02-28 | reverse complement strand
TCATCCAATTGTTAGTTGGATATAGTTCCGTGGCTTATACTGAGTAATCACCAAATTTTTTAATGATACCTCTTCAGCGGGATGTCTTGCTGAAGGAAAATTCTGCAATCCGGAAGATTATCGGGAGAAACTCATTTTTGGGGATTATCCATATCACTTTAATATTTCCCTGAAGTATCTTGATTCCCCGTCACAACTTTTCACGGTTGGAGATCCAGTTCCGGTTTGGTCAAACTTTGGTTATATCAAACGGATTGTAAAAATTCAGAGGCCTGATTCCATCCATAGCTACAACGTCATATCTGACAGTGAATCAAGTTTGAAAACTGCTTCTTTCCGGTTCAATATTACAGACCTCTACGCAATACCTCCTCCATATCGGATCGATCCACTCAATCAGAATGTCACGATTCTTCTCCAGGATTTCAAGCAGAATGCAACGGGTGCATATCCGATCATAACCGACATCCAGATTTGCACTTACCCTATCGCTCTGACAGGCGGGGGTTGCATTGGTGCTGATGCCTATGAAGATTCTCCAAGGATGAATGTCACTATTGATGGAACTAAGCTGGTCCCTGATACGGTAACGAATAATGTTTCTATCAATCTCGAAAAGGGATTTTTCACCAGGATCGGTTATGACCGTTTCGGGACAATCGATCTCATACTCACGTTTGATCAAAACGTAACAAACCAGGAGTTCTATAGCTATGATTATTCATCTTCTGCAGCCTCGTTGCCGGAACTTGAATCCGCTGTGCTGGAGGTCTATATATGGTAACCGAAGATGCGCAATTGTATACTATCGAAGGGATCGCTGCTGCATTCATGATCGTCGTAACTGCATATCTTGTCGTGAGCACTACTACCGTTCTTACCCAGCAGGATGTACATATAATCGATCTGCAACTCCAGCAGCTGGGGAACGATGCTCTTGCCATGATGGACAGCCCGGACAGTTATGGAACTCCAAGTGTCCTCACAGAAGCAGTAATCGATATAATTGATAATGATCCCGTGTTGTTCGGGCAAACATTCCTCGGATATGTCAATAATTCAACGAATGTTGCCGTTGGTAATGACAGAATCAATTACAGTGCTGTCATTTATTATAAGAATATATCGAACCAGATAAACCACACTCCTTTTGTTGGCGGTACGTATTACAGGGAGAATTCGGTTAAAGTCAGTCGCTGGGTCTTCCTTCCAGAAGCATCATCACTACCTGAAGATATGGACAACAGTGTAAACAGAAGTGTCCTTCTCGAGGTGCAATTATGGAGAGAATGAATGACGATGGACAATGGATCGTTATGCTCGGTTTCATCATCAGCATCATTCTCGTTTTCCTTGCCCTCATTGTGAATCAGTCTGCCCTTGTAGGCAAGACTACCTCGGAAAGTGTCCTCGAATTTCCAAAAGTGGAGATACAGGATCTTAGGGCGGAGATCATGGAGTATAAATGGGGAAATGATCTTAGTAATCCAAATATTCTCCCGGACCTTCGGGACTTGGCACTTGAACGAAAAGGATCGGTGGTAGATTATCAGCCCCTAACAGGGGAAATCATCTTCATTCACTATAACGATGGTTTCACCGAATACAATGAATATTTATGGATAGGTGATTGATCTGATGAAGGAATTATCAGAGTGCGCAGTCAGTGACCTGATCGAATATTTCATCATTTCCGGGATGATGATGATCCTCATCATAATTACTATTCTCACCATCACTCCAGTCGCAATTTACCATCCGGTCGATCAACTATCGGAATATGCTTTTATAGATATAGGCAACGGAGTCAGCACCCGCATCGTTGATCTGTATGTCATTGCACCTGAAGAAAGGGGGAATATCACTTCAAAATTTGATATCCCGGATGATGTGGTGGGCAGAGAGTATGAGGTTCTCATCGAATCGGAGGAGAGCGGAGATGTTGTCAGTGTTTCATACAGTTCATTAAGGAGAGTTGTGCCACTGGCAGGGATAGGTGAAACCCTCGGGGTCAAGGGAAATACCACCGGTCATGGACTGAATGTGATCCAGTATAATTCAACGGGATGGGACTAGGGTGATACGATCATGATAAAAGATGAAGTGTTTTCGTGTGATTCTGGTGTTTCAGAAACAATCGGATTTGTCGTTATCCTTGGGATTGTCATAACAGGGATTGCCATGGTCACGCTTTATGGGTATCCTGTACTGATCCAAGAGCAGCAGAATACCAACATTAAAAATATGCAGAAGAACATGTTCGTCATACAGAGCGATCTGAGAAGCCTCACTGCAAAAGGGGTGCCATACCAGGAGACTGCTATTCAGGTGAGCGGAGGGACACTGATGATTAAAAAAGATCCCTCTCTATCAACACCTGGCTTTACCATCGATGTAAACGGAGTAACAATATCACACCATCCAGGGGAATTGAAATTTATTTCCCAGGATGGCAGTACAACTATCGTGCTGGAGAATGGGGCAGTTAATACGAGATATCAGAGCGATCCGACTGGGTCTGTAATGCTCTCTCAGCCCCCCTGGTTCTATGATGCACAGACAAATACCTATGTTTTCCACTTTTATCATCTGAATGCCTCTTCCGATCTCTCCCAGACAGGTATCGGGACTATACGGATGCAGCTAATTGACTCACCGACAACAGCACAGTATACTATCGGTTCCGATCCTCCGATTATAACCTATCATGCTAATCATAACGAAAATTACACAACTGCATGGGAAAATTATATGCGAACGCCGGAATTAAAAATGACCTTTCAACCGTTAAGTGATTCATTCAAGCTTGATGATCCTTCGGCAAAAAAATTGGTAATCAAGACATACAATGTAACAATCCTCTCCCTTTAATCCACTCAAATTTTCATATAAAAATTTTTTAGTCAGAGATGAACTTTTTTGTTGGATGACACAGTGGAACACAAACTCAAATACTAAATCTAATCGTAGGGATATCCTTCCATCACGGGCAACCGTCAGAAGCAGTTCGGTGACCTACAACCTCTCTTTGAACATGGCAATTTTCTAAAGGAATAGAGCTGTTCCATCAGCTATCTCTTCTGATAATGATTACTCTTAAAAGTAACAGTAATATGAATACTGGCAAAAAGGAGGACTAGGTTATCTCAACATGATATAGAATTTCCTTTTCAGGTTTTGTGGCCCATCATATTCGGTATCCATCGGAGAATCCTTTGCCCAGGCTTCAATCTTAAACCAATATTCGCCTGATCCGAGAGTCCATTTGCTCAGAACCGCATCATCTTTTCGATTCGTACATGCATTGCTGGTGCACGGGTAATTCCTCGCTGCAAACTGCTTCCAGTCGCCTTCAATTCCCCCACTCTTCCGGTAAAACAGGCGAGCATGGAGGGTCTCGTTTCCGGTATACCGGATGGAATACGCGGAATTCAGAGCATCGCTGACATCGAATGAAGTGATTTCCAAATCGCTGGTAGGTTCATCTCCCCGCCGGGTAGCTCCGGTCTGGATAATGGGCTTCGGGACAACAACCTGTTCATCATCTGTATAGATATAGGAATTCTCAAACAGTTCAACGGTACCTACTTTTTTGGAGATAAGGGTGAAATTTGCCATCCATCGGTCCCCGATAAACATGGTACCCAGATCAAAAGTCAATTTCTGGTGCACGGTCCAGTTTTCTGTATCATCACGATAGTTCAATTCAGTAAGATAGCCTGTATTGTTCCACTTCTGGGTTAGCGTTGACGTGTTGGGAATGTAGATATAGTCGAACGTCTCATTTCCACCCCAATCCTCGATAGTACCGTTCGCGTAGAGTTTCACATTGGTAAAATTGAACTCTGCAGTGGTGTTGATGCTGGCTCTCTGCCGGAGATCCCTGCCTATTGTCTCGAAGATAGCCTCGAGGCTGGTCCCGTTTCTCGCTTCGAAATACATACCCCCTGTTGATTCTGCAAGGTGACGGAGTTTTCTTTCTCGTGATTCCTCGATATTTACATTCTTTTTAGGATATGCAATCGAATAGATGATGATTTCATGCTCTTTGGCATAATTTGCCATGTTTTGCCTGTTATCATTGATGGCTACATTGTTTTCTTCAATAGCGTCGCCGTTCACGTTCTTCCCAAACGTAGAGAATGGAACCCAGGCACTCAAGCCCCCCTCAGGTAACTTCCATGGTGCTTTTTTAGTCTCGGCATACGCAGTCTTTACTGAGGTGCCATCCCATCCTGCTGTCGGATCTCCCCAATCGTTCCATTCGGGATCGGTCAATAAAACGATTGCCCTGATTGCCTCGGGACGGGTTTTTTCGGTGGTTCCAAGCCCTATCATTTCATTTATCGCTTTGTAGAGGCCGTACCGCAGAGGGACATTCTGTTTATCTCCTTTCCATGGATCACCGAATGGCCTCAGACTAGTGATGGTATCATTTACTAGCGGTTTGAAATCATATTCAAGTCCGGTATCTACCGTTGCAAAATCCTCATATCCCTCATATTTAGTTCCATTGGGAGGGTAATATGAACCAATATAACTTGAATCATCGCCAGCGCTGATATCATCCCCAGGCCATTTAGCCGGCCAGTTGACAGACCAATTCCCTGGTCCGAATGAGACGACGCCGGCACGATCACATTCATCGGTTTCCGGGCATTCATTCAGTTCGCGGAGAATGACATCGCTGTAGTTATAGAGATATCGCATCTTGTCATCCGATCCGACTTTCCCCGTATCGTAGGTATCCCACAACATCGATGCCCCCCGATCGGGGCAGAAAATCATGTCAATAGGGAGGGAATTAAAAGAGGGTCCATCGGCAAAGACTTCAACCCCCACTTCTATCGTCTGATTTTCGGTTATACTGCTATTATTTACCCAGGTCGTTACTTTCAGGTACCCATAATTTTTCCAGATTGGGGTGACCTGCCGGGTTATAGAGTTCCATACGGCATTCACATTGCATTCCCCAGTCACTGAACGGTATTCAGTGTCATTGAACTTCCCGGGAATGAAAGTAATATATGCAAATCCATAATCATCTGTGACCTTCGTGAAATTGGTCAGGTACGGTAATGCAGTAACTTTTGGACTAACAACGCTGTAGGTAGGTGACGAGGAGGAGAAATTCACCGTCTGGTCCCCCACCCCTTTTCCATGACTGTCAACCACCATAGCGGTGATAATCGCCTGTGATGTATTATTTACATCCAGGCTCGGGACATTCCTCGGATTTACCGAGAGAAGGAGTTCAACCGGTCTTGGGTCATAGAACTCAACCGGGAGGATGCTCTGAACTGAACGGTTCTCCTGAGCGGTTGCAATGAGATTTGTTTTAAACTCTTTCCCCCTACCGGGTGACCCTATGATTGGAAACGGTCCGTATTTTTCTGCAGCAAGACCATCATAGGTAGTTGTTATATTGGGATACCACGGTTCGCCAGAAGATTCAGCTTCCAGTTCTATTTTCTTGTTATTCAGGACGTTCATGTACTGGTCAAAGAGCTGATAAGTAATGACAAAATAGTCCTCACCATTCGCCGGGACATAGGGGACCGATGGATCTCTCCTGACTGCATATATATAAAACGGTTCTCCATCAGCAATTCGCTCGATTTTTATGGTGCGATCAGCAATCCCGTTTGGTTTGATACGAATGAGGGTATCTCCTGGTTCAGTATCAAGCGAGATATTTGCCAAGACATAACCTTCCAGATTATTGCCAATAGTTGCACTCACATTGGTGAAATTCAGGTCGGTTTTATTCCAGAGGCGTGATCCATCCCTAGTGATTATCGTAAAAGTGACATATTCAGTATCCTTCCTTGCATCGACAATATTCCCGTGGATATCCTGCAACTGGACGGTGATGTCCTGAACGGTTCCAACTGTTGCGGTGTTAGGATATGACAGTAATTGCATAGAAAAAGGAGTATCGTGATCAATGTTCACGATAGGAAAACCTTCTGGAGTACTGGTGTTAACAGATACGAAAATTTCAGCCGTTCCTGCTAGAGTTTTACTTTCAAACATCGCTGTTGCGATACCATCCTCTCCGGTTATTGTCAATTTTGGAGAGATTGAACCAAGTGTCGAATTAACACTAAATTCAATATAGGCTCCTTTGATAGGCTCTCCAGTGTTATTTGTTAGGTTCAGAGTAATGGTGCTCGAACTTGAGCCATTCGCTATAATCCACTCAGGAAATGCGGTCACTTGAAGTCCCGCTGACGCGGGCACAGCAATAAAAAAAGCAAGAACACTCACTACTACAAGATAAGTTTGCCACCTCATTGTTGATTGCCCCCTCGTATTCACCTGAAATTTTCAATATATCTTGATATAGATAATCAGAAGAAAATTCATTACACGAATTAACATTAAATGCCTCCACAAGGAGAGGAGAACAGATACGAATTAGCGAGACAGAAATTATTTAATAAGAGACAGGTCATTACTTTTATAAAAGGTAACTAAGAAGCCAGAGCGAGATTTATGATTATCTTGGCGTTTTGGACGATTAGTGACCCCATTAATTTCATCTTTTGCGCAAAATATAACATAATTTTATATATAATATGAACGTCACCCTATTTATTCATCATTACGATGAACTCAAAATCCATAATTTCAGGCAGAAAAGAAGGCCAGCGCACCAGAGATAGGTAAAATAATTGGTAACTGATACGGTCCTCTCGTCATCACACTGCGGGAATGACTACCTGATGAAATGCCCTCGTGTCATTCCTGACCTGTTGGAGACGCGCCACCACAACAGAAGGTGGGATACTCTCTAATCCCTCCCACTTACAGGTGTCCTTCCTTCGGAAACGATTAATTTCTGAAATGATGAGGAATTTTTCGCAGGTATAGCATTACAATGATACCTATCCGATTGCTCCTGCTGCGGTTAAAAACCAACATCATTCCGACGGAAGTCAGCCCCTTTTACCCGCACAATACATCCCTTCAATTAAGCAGGACACAGCCAGAAAATCTATATATACTATAAATTTTTAAAACCCATGTGTAATTATCAAGGTGGCGAAATGAAGACGAAAACAATGGTTATTTTAGTAGCTTTTGCCTTTATCATGGCAATAGGCTTTTCTGTGGTGAGTGCGGCGAATCCCATTCCTGCAAGCAACGAAACCTCGGGCATTTCTGTGTATATCACGGCCAATGCCCAAGGGAGTCTGAAGTCCGATACCGATATCGTTTTTACTCAGGGAAATGGCAACCTCCTTAATAATCCTCCACTTGATGCCAACGGGGAGGGCCAGGCTACCATTGCATATGTTGAGAACACCGTAGCAACCAGCGGAACGATCAACTATACCCAGAGTATCGAAGTTGATACCGCCAGTCAGGGGGCATCCGGGTCCAACCTGGAGACTGTCCGACAGATTGACTACTCCAACGAAGGTGATGGAGACAGCGTTGGAATGATGCACTCTTCTGAATCCATACTGATTGAACAGGATGCGACAGCAACTGATGGAGAAGAGGGTTGCTGCATGTGGGGCGATGACAATGGGGAGACACTTCCGGCATCATCGGTCCGTGTAGAGGCGGGCAGCGAAGTCAATCTCAAGGAAGGATCAGTGAACTCCGATGGATCTGCAAGAACGGTCTCAAACGATATCGATAGCGGTATCGAGATCACCTACGACGTCTCTGTAGAAGGTAGCGGACAGACCGGAAACGACAAGGCCGTTGGCGGTGCCGAAGTATTCACTGAAGCAATCATCATGGAAGGCTCCGGAGCCGAGGTCAACCAGACAACCAGTATGACCTATGAACAGAACGTCCGGGTGAACGGACTCATCCAGATCTCAATGGACACAGAGTACTCCTCACCCTGATGAAGACTCCCCCCTTTTTCTCTTTTAAGCATCAGTATTGACGACTCACTTGTTCGATGGTGACATTCATACTTACCATAAACGATGGATAGGGGTATTGTAAAAAAAGGATGTTATAGGACATCCTGGGTCCGAAATATACTATTTGGGTTGATCCGTTAACAACGTTAACGATAGAATACTCTTATGCAGTGCAAACGAGGTAGCCTTCATTATTCCATTTATCAGACACGCTATGCTTCATGCTAATCAAGCAAAGATCATTTGGCTTATTAACTGGGGATAGGTTTTGAGGTCAGACTGTCTTTTCAAAGCTTATTTCAGGTTCCCCGGTATGATGGCCAATTGATCCTGATCGCTTCGATTCTGCCTATCTCGGCGTCATAATTGTTCGGATCAAGTTCGAGTGCCCGGTTAAAAGCTTGTATTGCCAGGTCAATTCTGCCAATTTTTGTCAGAATATATCCCTTGTTTGCCCAAATCGCTGAATTATTGGGATTGAGGTGCTGTGATTTTTCAATGACGTTGAGCGCTTCTTCATACCGGTTTATCCGGTAAAGTGCGACCGCCTTGTAGAGGAGGGCTTCGCTGTTATCAGGTTCCAGTTCGAGAACCCTCTCATAGGTATCAATAGACCCAAGATAATTCCCGACTGCAATCTGGTCGTAGCCCTTATTTAAAAGAGCTGCAGTATTGTTTGGTTCAAGTCTGATTACCTTGTCGAATATCGTGATGGCATCCTGATATTGCTTCATCTGGTGCAGTGCATAGCCTTTATTCATCAAAGCAACGGTGTTGTTGGGATCTTTTGACAACTCACCATCATAGTAACGAACCGCTTCACCCCCTCGTCCAAGTGCTATCAACGATGACACCTTATACCTCCAGGCCTGTGAATCATCAGGTTTTATTTCAAGTGCGTGTTGAAAAGCGTCGTTGGCATCTTCGTAGTCTTTCGTGGCATACAGAACATAACCCAGATTAAGCCACGTTGTCACCGAAGAAGGATTAAGTTTTGATGCTTCCCTGAAGATTGCTGCTGCTTCATCATACTTTTTCAGATTGGTTAGGGCCTCACCCTTTGCAGTGAGAGCTCGGAAATTTCGAGGATTCAACTCAAGCTCTTTTTCAGCTGAGAGAACTGCCTCATCGAACCGGGATAATGCCACCAGGGCAGATGCCTGGTATCCCCAAATATTCGCCTGCCGTGGATTCAAATCAAGGGAGATGTTGTATGCCTCCAGGGCTTCCTCATATCTGCCCATTGAGGCGAGGACATATCCCTTATTCGTCCAGGCAACGGCATTAGTAGGATTGAGGCTTACGCTCTCATTGAAAGAATCAAGTGCTTCACCGGGACGTCCCAGTGCATGGAGTGCGGTGCCCTTGTTATTCAAGGCAACTGTGTTTCCAGGTTCAATATCAAGAGATCTCTCTGCAGATTGCAATCCCTCGTCATACTTACCTAAAGAATTCAATGAATACGCCCGGTAAGCGAAAGCCTGTGAATTATTAGGTGATGAGGTGATGATATTGTCATAGACAGTAACTGCCTCCTCAAATCTCCCAAGCCCTGCCAAGGTATCTGCTCGCCCAGACAAGGCTGAACTGTCATCTGGGGTCAAATTGAGGATATAGTCGTAGGTTTGAAGTGCTTCGGGGAATCGCATCAAACTCTTCTCGAGATCGGCTTTTGCCTTGGCGGCCTCGAGATTCCCAGGATTCGCGGTAATAGCGACAGAATATGCACTGAGCGCAGCATCAAAATGACCCTGTGCTTTTAACAGGTCGCCTTTATCGACTCCAGCTATGGCATCTGAAGGATCGAGATCCAAAGCATGGTTGTATGAGGAGAGAGCTTCATCATAGCGGGCAAGGGAGGCAAGGGCTCTGCCCCGATACGCCCAAAGGAGGGACTGATTGGGATCAAGTGCAATTCCAGTTTCGTACATCCGGAGTGCTTCTGATAAATTACCCTGAATATGTTGAATATTTCCTTTGTAAAGCCATACCCGAGTTAGGTTTGGTTCCAAATCCAGCGCTCGATCATAGGCATAGTTCGCTTCATCGTACTCCTTTAAACGTTGGTGTATAGTCCCTTTAGTCACCCAGGCAGTTGTATTTGATTGGTCCTTTTGGAGTGTCGCATTCACATTTTCCAGCGATTTACGTGCCATGCCTTCTGCATCAGCTACTCGTTCACTCTGATTCTGATCGGTAGTATCACCTGTAATACATCCGCTTAAAAAAACGCCTGTAATAATGAAGAATAGTAAAATGCACGGAGATACTTTCATCAAAATAACTTGCTCTGCGTACTATAAAGTCACTCTGATTGATGCCCTTTTACTTAATAATAGGTTACAGATACCCGTTGCGCCTCAGCCACTCTACCTGGGGACCCGTATACCGGTAAATAATATCACACTTATCGTCCTGGAAACTCCAGGGCACAACAATGAGGATATCTCCTTCCCGGATCCAGACCTTCTTTTTTATTTTACCTTTGATACGGCCCATCCTGGTGACACCATCAAAGCACCTTACGCGGATATGATTTGCGCCCATCATCAGTTCAGCGCACGCAAAAATTTCGCGATTCCGCTTGTTTGGAATGCGAACCCGCACTATCTCCTCAGGTGGACCTGCCTGACCCGGTTTCTTCTCAGTCAGCACATCAACTCCATTCTATGACTTTACTTTTGATAAAAAAACGTTTGATCTGCGAGTTTATAGAATTATCCTGATCCAACCGGAGAGTACACGGGAATAATGAAAAGCAAGGTATAAGCGTGTCTAGATGAACCAGAAAGAAAGTTCCATCCAACAATATAAATAATTACCCCGATACACACTACAGTGGGATTCGCCAAATGAGGAAACACAGTACCGATCATGATGAGGTCGTCCATATCCTTAGGGGCTTGAAATCCGATGACTGGATGAAACGCCAGGAGGCAGTGAGTGGGATAGGTCATATCAAGAACCCTGGCCTCCTTACTGACCTTATAGGTCATCTCCCGAAAGAGAAGTGGTATATAAGAGAGATGGTAGCCGCAGGGATCCGCTCAATCAACAACCCGGACCTCGCCGTCTCGCTCAAGCAAGGGCTCGTATCAGGGGATGCCTGTATACGAAATGCCTGTGCCCGGGCGCTGGGAGTCATGAAATGTACAGAGGCGGAAGATCTCCTCAAAAATGCGGTGGAAGATCCGGATTCGCGGGTCAGAAAGACAGCCCGAACCTCCCTTGAACTGATTCATGAATGCAACCGCTCCTAGCCAGACCAATCCGATCTTTAGCATTTTTTCCCATTGCAGGGGGCAATACCCTGAGTTAGTATGGGACGGAATCTCTCTTTCACAGTGACATTCAATAGCCAAAGCCTTCCCTGATCCCTCTTGGGATCTGACACAGTAAAGATGAATGTAGGATAATATACGGAAGATGGCAGTGATTGCATGATCGAATGGATCATAATACTTCTTCTCTCATTTTTCCTCGGGATTGTCCTGCTCCTATATATCCTCCAGGAAAAAAAGATTGAATCCCGTGCCCGGGAAATTTTTGAGAAATGGCGAATTGCAGAGCGGGTTGATCTCGAAGAGTGGAAGAGAGGAGAACTCGAACGCCTGTCTGATGAGAAAGCCAGAGTCCTGTTTGGTTCATGGAGAGTCCATGAAGAGGTAGTAATTCGCAATGACGCCGTCAAGAGAAGTCAATCGGTAATACGTGGAAAGGTCACTGAGCACCTTCTTCCATTTTTCCCCGATTTTCCCTACAATCCAAAAGACGCACGATTTCTCGGCAGCCCTATCGATCTCGTCATCTTTGATGGGCTTTCGGAGGGTATCTTGCGCGAGATCGTGTTTGTGGAGATAAAGGCTGGAAAAAAGTCTTCCCTCTCCTGGAGCGAGCGTGAAGTGAGATCCTGTGTTCAGGAAAAGCGAATCGGGTATAGTCTCATACATAATGCATCCCAAAAAGTGGATTAATGGGAGGAGCTCTATCACCCCCCTATCTGGAGGATAAGATCCTGCTCTTCTTTATGCCCTCCACCCTCAGCGGTGAGGTGCCCTTTCACTGTTATCCCTCCCGGTACTTCTGAAGGTACCACGAACCGGTACTCGATCGTCTTTGGAAAAGGTGGATCGATATCCCCCAGATCAAAAGACTCCCGGTACAGAAGCAGTGCATTTACCTCAAGACGGAGAGATACCGGCTCATCAAACCCGCCCTTCGGTTCGATAGCCATCACATAGAGGATGGTGTCCCCGGGCTTCGCCCGCGCCTCTACAGGGGTGACAATCAAAGTGAATGACGGGAGTCCGGTGGCAGCAGGGGATGTCGTAACAGCGGTTGTCTGGATTGGGGGGAAAGAGGTCCCGGCGTCGTCTGATCCTGATAAGCGGTTAGACAAAACATCCGTAGGTTTCGAAGTGACAGGGTACGTTCCAGATCCACTGACCGATCCGGGAGGGAATGTTGTTTCAAATTCGGACATCGTTGGTGATGCTACGGTTGGAGCGGATGGTGAAGTCGGTGATACTTCAATTGAATATTCAGCTTCCGGGCTGGATCCGGGAGGTGGCAAGAAATATAGTGCCGAAATAATTATACCTCCAATAAGCAGTGCTACCACCGCAAAAAGCAGGCCTAACTCTTTCTGGTTCATTCCAGAGATTGTGGATAATGGGATATGATGAAAGTTGTGGATGCTGGTATTTCTGATAGGGATAATGGAGCTATCCTGAGATGAGGGAGAAAATGAGCCGGTTTCCTGCATCATCCTCCCCCCATCTCCGACACAACGCGTCTTTTATCACTACCCGTGATGGTATCAGGTTTAGTATCATCTCCACACCATTTCGCCAGATTACAGAAATCCCGGAATATTGGATGGAGGATATCCGTGAAGATGATCATATTCTCGATATTGGCGCCAACATCGGTGCATTCTGTATCCGTGCTGCAAAGAAAAGCTCTCATGTCTCTGCAGTTGAACCATTCACCACCGACATTCTCAAAACAAATATCACCCTGAACGGGGTTGATATCAAGGTATTTTGCGGGGCGCTTGGAGATGGTTTCCCCACTTACATCGAATGGGATGGGATCTCTTCCAGGGTTTCCACGTCCAGATTATCTGACCTGATCCAGAGGGCAGGAGGATGTGACTTTCTGAAGTGCGACTGTGAGGGTGCAGAATGGCAGATACGCCCGGTCGATCTCGAGGGAATCAGGAGAATCGAGATGGAGCTCCACCAACCCCCCATCGGAGGGCCGATCAACACGGAACTTCTCCAGTATATTTCAGAAAAATATGCTTTTTCTATCGATCGGGTCCCGGTTCATGTACCTCTCGGGCTCTTCGGGATTCTGCATGCATGGCAGCCAGGATCAAAACAATAAGCAATCGTTCACTGAGGGTTATGAAAAAGGAATACGTCTCGAATTTTACCGGCAATGATGACTGAAGATGATTGGGATTTCACGTTCCAGCAAAAACGATGCGAGTGGCAGGATTCGAACCTGCGAACTCCTACGAGAACCGATCTTGAGTCGGTCACCGTTGACCGCTTGGTTACACTCGCTCCAAAATACCATTGTAGAGAGGGTGATCTACCGCCATAATTCTTATGTGGTCTTGGTCTGCCGCCGTTGGCCAGCTTGGGTACCCTCGCTCACTACATATATAGTCCAAAATTGGTAATAAAAGCGTGAGTTATTCCTGCGATTTCCGGATACTTCGCTTCTCCGGGATGATCAATGCATCAGACTCCAGAGAATTGATCCGATTTCCCGAAAAATTGAATACCCGGTCGCATACGATGACCGCTCCGAACGTTCACATGAAATCTGCAAGACCGAGCTGCTGGTCCTTTTCATGGCCAAATGTGGACTCAATTGCCCGATCGAGGACCATTACCCGCTGCTTTGTGTACTCAGATACCTTGTATTTCTCGCAGATAGCACGTGATACCTCGAGATATTTCTTTACCGATCCTTCATGAACCGTCGGTATAACATTTCCCCCGCACCGGATGCACTTGCCCGCAAGAGGCATTCGCCGGTAACTGTGGTTGCACTTGACACACCGCAGCTTCTGTTTGGAAAAGGCAGAGAGATTCCCCATCAGGTCCCTAATGAAGTGAGTAGTGAGGACACGCTCCGCCACATCATCCTGGTCGACCGCGCGAATCTTTTCTGCGAGTGTCAGCTCGGCTTCCAGCTTCTCAATCATGGTCTTCAACTGGGTATACGTGGATTCAAGGGGTCCGGCTGAAATATCCGATGTTTCGTGAGTATAGAGAAATCCTTCCATTGCGGCTGGAGTTCCCAGCCGGTTTTCGACCCGGTCGATCAGAGAGACGATCTCTCTTGGATGGGCATATCGAAGGCCTGCCAGGTAGAGTTCAAGGGGATAGGAAGCCATGACATCCAGGTTATGGCTCTCCTTGTCAACCTCTGCTGGATCGATCGAAGTAGTGAGCACCAGAGGTGCATCCATGGTCCCTCCCCTCGACTCAGGGAGGAAGGCACGGGAGAAATTGATCAGACCGTCGAGAAGGAGCATGATACAGTCCTCGTCCCCATCACATTGCCCGGTGAATATCCCATTCGCACATACCGTATGCTCCTCTTCCACGGTCAAGCAATAAACCCGGTCTTCGGGAGCGGGGACGAGATCGCGTCGCTTGATATGGTCAGTGATCACGTTCATCCCTACCATGACAGGGACAGGATCGCCCTCCTTCAGCTCATCTGCCCTGATCTTCCGCAGATAACAGAGATCCCATACCAGCATCGCATGGTCTGGAGTAACCGCAATAATCCGTCCCTGGGTTGTCTCAAAACTGATAAGGTGAGGCGGACTTTTATGAATTGATACCGACGTTACTTTCCTGAGATGCGGCTTTCCTTCGCGATCAATGGTCCGTGTCAGGTATCCCTGCCTCGGGTCAGAGTAGTACGTCCCAAGCCGGTCTATGCCAGGCCTCGAGAGATCGAAATTTTCGATCACAAACTGACGCAACTGCTGTTTTCTCCATACATTTCCATCGAAGAACTCCAGTTCTGTATCACCGTAAAAGCAGTTCCGCCGTTTCGCTGCGTGGAAAAAAGGATGGGCATACCCGACATTTGCCCTCGAAATACCAATGATACGGGAAAGCACCCCTGCACTGGTATGGGGAGCCAGGCCGATCACCAGGTGGCCAATCAGCCCTGTTCTCGAATTGACCGAGTAGTAGGCCGGAAGATGGTAACACCGGGTGAGAAGTTCGTCGATGAACCGGGCGACCCTGACCATGTAATCAGCACAGGATTCGGAGATAAGGATGTCCTGGGGTTTCAGCTCCAGCACCTGGTCGGTTCGGGTAAGGGGGACTCCTTTGATATCACTTGCGTACCCAAGCTCACAGAGCCTTTCAGGGCTCACCCCTACTTCATCAGGACGGAAATGAGTCAGGGGGAGATCGATCATATCAAACCGGATAGTTCCATCCTTAAAGACAAAGAGTTCATTCTCTGCCCTGAGTATGCCTTTCTCGATCTCTTCAACTGCCCGTTCCCGGGAGATAAGACCCTTAACTCCTTTTACAAGCCCGACGGGATTCTCCCGCCTCCCCAGCCGTTCCATCGCGAGAAGGTACTCCTGTTTGACATTGAGGGCGAGATGATGTGAACAGGATGAGGGAACTTTGCAGACCGGGCATTCTGGTTCCAAGCTCTCTCTCTTGCATCGTTGGCAGGTGTATACCGCTTCGGTATGGGCGCCACATTGGCACCGGTTGTGATACGTCTCGGTCCCGCATACACTGCAACGCCTTCTCCCTGCCTCAATCCGGATAATCCCCCCATCCTTGTTTGCTTCAAGCGCATGGTTAGATGCTTCCTGAAATGACCTCCGGGATCCTCCTGCTTCACCAAGCGGGAAGAGAGAATGGGGTGGGGGATTCATTTTGCGGGGTTTCGATTTCCCCGGACGACCCATCCTGCCACCAATCCGTGTTCCAGCTTTCGAACGTATTTTAAATCCCGAGAGATGCATCACGAGGTCAAGTGAACGTTCCATGGGGGCATTTTCCCATTCCTTTCGTCGCCTGAGAGTGAGGTCAAGGCCAAGACAGGCAAGGAGCACCTTGTTGGTGCTGATGCAGATCATCTTTTCCCTGACCATGTGGGCGATGAGCAGCTCCTCAAGTATCTCTTTAATGGCCGGCTCATCCGGAAGAAGGAGAACCCCATGCCGGATCTCCCCGTGCTCTTCAATGAATCCTGCAAGCTCGGCGACCTGCCCGGGACTGATATCATCCCAGAACCAGGTATAGTCCGGGTGCAGGAACGCTCCTTCACAACAGAGGGCTATAGCCTCAAGCTCGTTCGAAGGCCGCTCAAATCCTCCCTCAAGCTGCCACCATTCCTCACAATAGGCTGACGGTACAAGCAGGTGATTATTCTCCATAAACTCCCCGTAGCTGATCAGGATCTCTCCCACATCGAGAATCCTGTCAATGTCAGGGGCAAGGGCACGGGCTGTCTCTGCATCGTCGACACGGAGCACATCACCATTTTTCAACCTGACCATCGGACCGTCTATAGTGTCGACTGGTACAATCCCTGCGGCCTTTCCCGGCCGTTCTATCTTCATCTGGGTACCGACAGCAAGGAAATTACCCAGGATATGCATTGTTGCAGGATTGATTCCTGCTGCGGCAAACCCGGTATTCCTGGATCTCCCGTAACGGAGGCGGAACCCGCCTTTCCTCATCGGGTATGAGAAAACAGGGCGCCCTCCAATAAGATCACGGAGATACTTGTCCTTTGGTTGGATCGTATCGGAATCGGGATCCGAGCTCTTCGCAGCACCCGATGTCAGCTCATCGAGCCATTCCCACCCGTCCATCTTCATTGCGCGGACATACTTCTGGACTTTCGGGGCTTTGAGCGCAAGACCCTCGGCCAGCACAAGTGCCATCCCCCCCCGGACCGCGTTCGTCTCGATCCGTTCCAGATTGCGGTACCCTCCAACCTCTTCCTGCTCTGTTCCTTCCCCATCAATGCATACAGGGCAATTACCAACGATGAGGCGGATCTCTCTCTCTCCGGGGAGGTACTGGAGGTTCATGATCGTGTTATACTGCCGGATCTCCTCGATATACCGTTCGACCTCTTCCGCACGGGGAATATACCGGTTGATACCGAGTGCCCGCCTGACATAATCTCCCACAAGAACAGAGAGTGCCTGGGCTGTGCCCCCTGCACTCCGGATCGGACCAGCATAATAAATTCGGAGGTAATCCGTCCCGTCATCATTCTTTCCAATTCCAATCTTTGCGATCCCCTCGGTCGGGGCTGCCACCACCCCCTCGGTGAGCACAGCCATGGCCGTCCGGATGGCATGGTCAAGGATCTCTTCGCGGGATTGTTCGCCAAACCGGCGCTCAACAAAATCGTCACCGATCCTGAGTGCAGCCTCCTCCCGGCTCATTCCGGATTCCAGCTCCCTGATGCGGGCTGCGATCCCGCGGATTCCAAGGAGTGCCTCAACCCGGTCTGCAAGGTCACTGGCGATAGGAATCTCAACTCTCGTCCGGGGATCGATCCCCACTGCCCGGGCTCGGGTCGCTACCTCCAGGGCTGCTCCCAATCCGTCCTGAAGGCTCTTTTCATACGATTCCATCACCCCGGATCGCTGCAGCGCCATTTTCAAACTCCTTAGTTTCTGTTTCGTATCCGGAACGCAAAAAGTGGATCGATCCGGTTCACGGTCCCTCGTTCTCTCTTTCAATCGCCTGCATCATCCCGATTACCCCGGATTCACCCATCCGCCAGAGCGTAAGCGAAGCGCATTCTCTGAGATCCGGATCGTGGCTGGCATATGCTTCCTTCAGCCGTTCAATGGCAGCGGGGCCTATGCGGCAGAGTGCTGCCGAAAGAAAACCCCTCATTGAGGGATCGGCGCTCTTCATCGCCAAAAGAAGGGGATCGACAGCTTCCCCACCCATATGACCGAGGGCTGCAGAAGCATAGCGACGAAATTCCCTGTCCTGGTTTCCTTTCAGCGCGGTGATCAGCGGCTCAATTGCCGGCTGACCGATCCGGGCAAGGGCAACAGCAGCATACCATCGGAAATCCTTACTCTCCTCATGCTCCATTGCCCTGATCAACGGTTCAACAGCAGGCTGCCCGATATCTGAAAGGCGTTTGACTGCTTTGATGCGGATGTTTCGATCCGGATCGGCAAGTGCCTTAATATCCCTGGAAATTTCCATTTTCATACGCATATCCTCCACACCGGCAATTCCTGATGAGCGTGAACAATAATCAGTCAAGAGGACCCTGATGGTTCTTTTGTTGAAAATCCTGGTAGCTCTTCCCCATTCCTCGAAGACTGCCGGTTCTGCCGGGCCATCACCTCATTGACAATCGACTGGAGAACCGGCCGTATTGCAGGATCTGCGGTGTCAATGGCAGAAGTTAGTGTGCTGACGGCCTCGGGTGCACCTGATCCGGCAAGAGCCAGGGCAGCTCCCTCAAGACTCCTCCTTTCATGAGAACGCAGGGCATTGACCAGCGGATGATACGACAACTCCCCCAACCGCGAAAGAGCTCCTATAACATCCTGCCATACCTCATCCACAGGATCGCCGAGCGCCTGGATCAGTGCCTCAACTGCGTTTGGATCCCGGATGGTTCCAAGGGCTGCAGCAGCCCCCCGGCGGATCTCAATAGAGCCATTCAGGAGGGCCTTGGTGAGAGGTGCCACTGCGCCAGAACCGAGCAGTCCGAGCGCATAAGCAGCCCGGCTCCTGACAAACCGATCCTCGTCACCTAGCAGATCCACGAGTGGCTCAGCAGATTGCAGATCTCCAATTTCCCCGAGTGTTACAGCCGCTTTCCACCTGACATCCTCATCAGGATTTTTCAGGGCCTGTATCAGATGTGGGACTGCGGGTGCACCAATCTTCCCAAGTGCCTCGGCCGCTTTCCACCGAATCCCGCTGTATTGATCTCCGGTCAGTGCATCCATCAGCGCTTCGGTTGCCGAAGCATCACCAATATTCCCTAGGGCTTCCGCAGCCTGATACTGGACTGCCTGATCCCGGTTTTTGAGCGCCCTGATAAGACCAGGGATATCACGGCGTTCACTCATTGTTTTCACGCTGGCAAAAGAGGGGATCCGGCTTTTCCGGCCCTGAATACCTCTGGTGCTGCCTTCATTGAGCCCGGCACTGAATGCGGCATCGGTCACTTTATTGATAATCTGCTCCTGCTCTTTTTTCATACGATCGGTTATCGCGCCCAGTACCAACGCTATGACGATAAACATCATCGCCCTGAGGAGAGCCACGGTATCAATGAATCCAATCGAAAAATAGGTCCCGGCAAGATGGGCAATTCCTAAAATCATTGCGACAACAACCGCCCGCTTGCCGTACCAAACTGCGGCAAGGACAACCGGGATATAAAAAAAATGAGAAAATGCAACAGATATTCCCAGATACCAGTGCAGCACTATCTCGAGAAGGATGGAAATCACAACAAGGAGCACGAGGACGGGCATCCGGTAATTTCTGAAGCTTTCCGTTCTGATGTCCGAAAAGGCCATATCAGGAAGATTGTTGTATAAATTGAAATTTAAAGGTGCTCATTGAGGGAAAATGGCGAGCCAGAAGGAGTTCCTGGAATCAGGATCAGTTCCCCCGGTCCCGGATCATAGGGATCCGGTCCCGTTAGGATTCTTCTGTCGCACTATTGATACACTCTTCTGTTGTGCCGATCCTGACGGCAGCCCCGCACATATTGGGGACATAGGCCAATGCTTTTCCGGAATTTACCATAATTGCCCCATATTGCTCAAGAGCGGGGGATACAACCATACAGGTGTCAGCAAAAACCCTCCCCCCATACCGCTCGATGCAGGCAACAGCATCAGTTGATTTCTCGATTACCTTCCGGGAGGCAAATACATACAGGGGCCGGGTCACCCTTCTGCCTTCGAGGAGCCCGGCTATCTCAGAAAGTTCCTCCGGTGAGCAGTGAGGGCAGCCGAGCGCCACCGCATCGACCGGGATACGGTTCATCAGGGAAAGTATCTCCTCTGGCTCAACCGATAACACCTCAAGGCTCCCCACATCGTATTCAAAGATACGGGCTTCAGGAGTAATTCCCTCTACGTGGAAAAGCGCAACTGCACCGGATGCAGCCAATGCAGCACCCAGAGCCTTGAGGTGGCCCCTCTTCGGCCGGATTCCTTGTACATAGGGGATTTTATCCCCCACTTCACTTCCGGCAAAATAGCCGAGTGCGCCATACAGAGCACTCTCCTCCCAGTTGGTTGCGCGGTCAATCCTGATAACAATCTGTGGTTTCCGCTCTTCAACGCGATGGAGTCCGTATTCAGGAGTTTTTCCTATGACTGCTGCTGCAAGGGCCGAAGGCCCTCCTTCACGGTTGGTCCGTGCCCCGATGACCGAATTTGCATAGGCAACTGCAGAGGACTCCGACCATGCGAGATGATCCCCGAACCGGGTCTGGTAGATATAATATGGCGTGCAGGTGCATTCCAACTTGATGCCAAGCCGTGCATACGCATTGATCACATCTTCCTGTTTTCTGGCAAAAGCCTGACCGATTTCCATCTCCCGCCAGCGGACCCGATCCATCCCTACCGGGTTGAGAATCGTCGGTACTGATACGCGGGCATCGAGGGTGGAGAGCCATTCAAGGCCGGCCTCGCCGATCGTCTTGTAGGAAGCCCCGCTCACTTGGGCACTCCTGATGGGAACCAGCCTGTCTGCGGAAAATACCTTGCCGAGAGCAACAAGGATCTCCATCATCTGCTGACGGGTCTCACCTGATTCGCCGGCAAGGATTGCTTCTTCCTCTGCAAGCAAGTGCATAGTTGTACCTCAGTCCCACACGGCTCTTCTGAATTCATCTTCCCTGCCCAACGGCATCGTGGCATCGATCCCTACCTTGACATTTGTGCCATCCTCTGCCTGGCAGGGATCAAGTGATGATCCCCTGGCACCTGGGATCACAAGCAGGCTTTTATCTCCCCTGACCCGTGTCGCAATGGCAAACTCTACATCCTGGATATCAGAGGGATTGATGTCCGTGTCTACCACCACTACATGCTTGAGGGAGGTATGGGATGCAAGGGCTGCAAGGATTGCATTTTTTCCATCTCCTTGTGTCTGTTTCCGGATCTGGATGACCGCATGAAAGTAGCCACAACCCCCCGTGGTGAGAACCACGTTCTTCACCTCTGTCACACCTCCCACAGCACGGTAGATGGAGGGTTCGTAGGGTGCACCCATGAGCATCTTGTGTTCGTTACCGCCAGGGAGAATTCCATGATAAATAAAGTCCTTTTTCAGATGCATCCCGGTAAATTCAATCACGGGTTGTTCACGCACGAGGTCATAGGTCCCCGTAATATCGACAAAAGGACCTTCCATTGTCGTTTCGTTTCCAATGTAGCCTTCAAAGACGATCTCTGCATCAGGGACCAGCACCCCGTTCGGGCACCGGTAAACCGGCATTTCTCCCCCGAGCAGTTCTGCAGCATAGGAGAGCTCTTTTCCCTTCGGCACACGAGTACAACTGGCAATTGTGACGGTCGGATGGACACCAATGGCAACAGCAACGGGCAACCTGTCACCCCTCTCCACAGCCGCCTTATGGAGAGTATAGGTATGACGCCCTTCGACAAGCCGTGCTGCAACCCGCTTCTCGTCCAGGACCAGCATCCGGTGAATAGAGGCATTTTCGGTATCACCATATCGGGAAAACACAATCCCCGCAGTGATATATTTCCCCGCATCCCGGGGAAAATGTTTCATAACGGGGATCTTCTGAAGGTCCGGTGCAGACATTGGGAGATTTCCTTCGCAGACCACATTACCCTGGAACTCCGCCAAAGAAAGCCTTCGCACCAAATCATTCTCAGGTATTTTGAGGGCTTGGGAGAGCGCGTTCCTGGTTGCTGTTACGTTCATCACTCCACGCTTTCCTTCAAGATCATGAAAGAGCAGCAGCCGGTCAGTCCCATGTGCCAGCCTGCACGCGTCATAATCCGCAGCTACCGGATCTTCATAATCAATGACGCCCCCGCACTCCCTCATCTGGTCGATAAAGCCCCTCATTCCAGCCCTCTCTTCCATATCAATACCTCCGGCTTCTTTACCATCAGCTTAGCGATGCTGGCTTATTAAAAATCCGGGGAGATACTCTGGAAAAGAGGATTATTCCGATATCTCTGTTGTTCATCCCTTGGGGGGAGCATAGAACCGGAAGCGAAATGCCGTATCTTCGAGATCCTTGGCTGAATCAGGATCAAGGTCGTTCCTGGCGGCTCTTACGATAGCATTGAGGATGTTGGTCTGGCGGAGCACATCATAGTTCCCCGAAGGGGTTTCGTTGAGAAAGTCGAGAAGGTCATTCACACCCTTCAAGACATCCCCTGATGCGACCAGGTTGAGCCGGTTCAGGGTTTGTGCAAGGCGCCGCTTTGCCATATCGAGTTTGTATACATCGGCACCTGCAACGTTCAGATCGGTCACAGCGTGTAGCAATTCTTCGTAGACCTTCAGCCTGTACCTGCTCCGAACCAGGCGGAGCTCCCGGTTTTCAGCGTAAAGATAGGTGATACAAAGTGCACTTACCACCACAATTACGCCAATCGTGACGACTATCCAGTATTCGATCATGTGTTTCCCCCTCGCTGGAAGATTCCAGCTCGATGGTGATAAACTTTTTTTTTTGATCCCGGTGGATCGACCCATTCAGAACGGTAACCGTTCCTGGGTTGTAAGCGGACGAATCTGAAGAACCTCCCGTGCAGCTGCAGCAACTGCTGGAACATGCCCGGCAGGAGTGTAGATCCCCAGTCTCCACTGACCGCGCCGTGTTTCATTCAGGGTTGTCACAAGAGGGGAGATCTCCTCAAGCCCTATCACCCGGTGTCTGTTCTTGATCCTGACATGGACCGACATGGAACGGGGAAATTCAGGAATGTCAACCAGGACCTCGTGAGGTTCCACTCCTGCATCCTCTGCAATTGCCGTTGATATATTCTGTCTCTTTTGCTGATGCATCTTCTGTGCAGTCATCGATGGTGCTACCTGCTCCCGTCCAACATAGACCGCCCTTTTGTAAAGCCTCCGCTGGTATATCTGAAGAGCAAGGGCACGGGCCACGGCACAGGGGGACTGCAGGAGCGTCTGCATGCACCCGGCATCATCGAGACGCATGAATTCTAGAGGGCTCGCCCTGATGTCCTTCTCGAGATGGCTGCGAACAGCGGCTGACAACATCATCTCTGCAATCCTGCTGACATGATGATAATAGACTGCCGGCCTCATGAGGGTCCGTGCGATAAGAAGGGATTCGGCAGCATTAATTCCTCCTTCTTCAAGGGTAATGGCTCCTTCAGACAGACAGGTGTTCCTGATGAGCCGGTGAGCATCGACGGTCCCATATGGAGCACCTGTGTAATGCGCATCGCGCAGGAGGTAATCCATCCTGTCCACATCCAGTTCCCCGTGAATAATTCCCGAAAGGGGGTGGTTTCCCGAAAGAAGAGCAATAACCTCTTTTTGAAGTATCCCGTGGCGTTCGAGGCATTCGGATAGATCTGGGTCGTCAAGAAGCGCGGAAACCTCATGATGAGATCTCCCGCAGAACTCCACCATGACCGGTTCGATGGCATGCGAGAACGGACCATGTCCGATATCATGAATAAGTCCTGCTGCAGCGACCAGGTTCTGCTCCTCTTCATGGAGGCCCAGCTGGCGCGCCATAACGTTGGCGAGGTAAAGAGTACCAAGCGAGTGCTCAAACCTTGTGTGGTGTGCCCCGGGATATACCAGAAATGAGAAACCGAGCTGGCGGATGTACCGAAGTCGCTGAAGTATGGGGGAGTCGAGGAGTTCAAGAGCGCAAGGGGTAACATCGATGTACCCATGCACGGGATCCTTGATGATCTTCATCTGGCACCTAAACAGTCTTGGGATAGAGCAGATAAAACTATTGAGTGATGATCACATTTCTCTCCGGAGGGACAGGAACCCCGAAACTGGTCCGGGGGGCACGGAGGCATGTGTCCGACCATGCCATTACCGTCATTGTCAATACAGCCGAAGATATCTGGGTATCGGGAAATCACCTCTCCCCTGATATCGATACCCTCCTCTACCTCTTTTCCGGGCAGCTCAATACCGACACCTGGTGGGGGATAACGGGGGATTCTTTCCATACCCACCAGGAATTGAACCGTCTGGGGGTTGACGAATATATCGGAATCGGTGACCGGGATCGTGCACTCCATATCGCCCGCGGCGAACTACTCAGAGAAGGCTATTCACTTACTGAGGCTATCCAGATCCTCTCCGCCCGGATGGGTATTGGAGCCTGCATCCTTCCCATGAGTGATGAGGAGGTAGCGACCCTGATAAGGACGGATAAGGGTACTCTCCATTTCCAGGAGTATTGGGTAAAGCACAGGGGAACTCTCCCGATCCGGGACGTTGTCCGGTACGCACCGACAGGGCCTTTCGCAGGCGCAGGGGTTATCAAGGCGATCAAGAATGCTGATCGCGTCATTATCGGCCCGAGTAACCCCATAACAAGTATCCTGCCAATCCTCGAATGTTCTGGCGTCATTCCGGCACTCATGGATTCTTTTGTCATTGCGGTCAGTCCTTTCATCGGGAACGCCCCCATAAGCGGTCCAGCCGCAGAGCTGATGAACGCCTGGGGCCTTTCCCCTGATTCAGCTTCAACATTCTCACTCTACAAGGAGTTCTGTGATCTTTTCGTACAGGACATAAGAGATCCGGTTGATGTACCCGGAAGTCTCCGTTGCGATACACTCATGACCAATGAGGAGAAGAGTGCGGCTCTCGCGGAAACCCTGCTTTCAGCGGGGAGGTAAAAGCAGAGTTGGAGAAACTGAAGTAAACGAATCCTCACTCATCCTGATGGCCGAAAGAGCTCGCCCATGAGTATGACCAAACCACCTTCACGTCGCCAAAGAGAGGACGGTTGTCAGGGCGCATCACCCTCATGGGAGAACAGTGAGTCCCCAACGTCCGCATCAACTGATAAGACTACATAAATAGAACACTGGACAATATATCCCAGATTCAGGGGTGGCCTCAAACGCCCCGACCTGAAAAGGAGTCATTCATTATGCCCGGACCTGCTATTGAATTACGTGAAGAGGTTATTGTCGCCCTCAATGCCCGCTATCCCGCAATAAAGAGACTGTTTGGGGTGAAGAAAATAGGAATCTTCGGCTCTCTCGCGAGGGGAGATGACCTCCCGGACAGTGATATCGATATCGAGGTTGAGTATGAACCGGGCGCTGACACCTATCGGAACTATATCGGGCTGGCGTTGTACCTTGAGGATCTCTTTGGCGGCAGGAAGGTAGATCTGGTAACCTCCCGCGTACTTGAAGGGTACCTCCACTCCGATACTACCGGAGAACATGCAGAAAAAAACCGCGACTGGGTCTATGCTTCCCACATGCTCGAAGAGATGGTTTTTTTGCTCGAGCGTACGAAGAGTCTCGGATTTCGCGAATTCGCCCGCGATGATCTCCTGAAAAGGGCGACTATCCGGTCACTGGAAGTTATTGGGAACGGTGCAAGCCGGATGTCTGATACAACGAAGAAGAACTGGCCAGGCATTCCATGGAAAGAACTGGCTGGAATGAAAGACCGGCTTGCAGGAATGTACTTCTCACCGGATTGGGTGCTTGTCTGGGACATCCTATCCCAAGAGATCCCCTCGATTGAACCGCGCCTCCGTTCACTGGCAGGAGGCCTTTGAACATAGCTTGCGAAACTGCACCGGGCAGGAAAAAAGAGATTATCTCCCCCCTCCCATAGCTTACGGGTTTATATGCGGATTCCAATAAAGGAGGTGACGCCCGAGACTGCACAGGCCGAGGTGATCGGGTGGGTACACGAAGTGCGGGACCTTGGGGGTCTCACTTTTTTCCTGATACGGGACCGGACGGGAATATTGCAGGTCACCATCCCGAAAAAAAAGGTAGGGGAGGAGGTTCTTGCCACCGTAAGAGAGGTCTCGAAAGAATCGCTTGTCCGTGTCCGGGGATCTGTCAAGGCGATTGAAAAAGCACCAGGGGGGAGAGAACTTGTCCCTGAGTCGTTTGAACTGCTGGCAAGAAGCGAGAGCCCGCTTCCGCTCGATGTGGTCGAGAAAGTACCTGCGGACCTCGACACGCGTCTTGATGCACGGTTCCTCGATGCACGCAGGCCCAGGGTGACCGCAATCTTCCAGATCAGGAGTGCAGTGATCCGCACGGTGTATGACTACCTCTTCGCCCGGGATTTTGTGAACATCACCACCCCAAAGGTAGTTGCAGCGGCCACGGAAGGGGGAACGGAACTCTTTCCTATTGCCTACTTCGAAAAGGAAGCATTCCTGAACCAGAGCCCCCAGTTATACAAGCAGATGATGATGGCTGCAGGATTTGAGAGGGTCTTTGAGATTGGCCCTATCTTCCGGGCTGAGGAACATAATACCACGAAACACCTGAACGAAGCCACCTCCATCGATATCGAGGTTTCATTTGCTGATCACCGGGATGTCATGGAGCTGCTCGAAGATCTTATACTCCATATTTACCATACTGTCCAGGAGCGATGTGCTGGTCCTCTTGAAGTATTAGATATTGGAGAACTCACTATCCCTGATACCCCCTTCGACCGGCTCTCCTATCCCGATGCCATCGAGATGGCGGCCGGTGCAACCGGAGAGGCGATTGCTTATGGCGATGATATCGGAACCATCGCCGAAAAAGCAATTGGGGAAGTGATAGGATCTCATTATTTTATCACTGACTGGCCGACCTCAATAAAACCGTACTATGCAATGCCGTACGATGACGACCCCACAGTCTGCAAGGCCTTTGATCTGATGCACCCGAGGATGGAGCTTTCATCGGGTGCCGCACGGGTTCATCAGCACGATCTTCTTGTCAGACAGATCCGGGCAAAAGGGCTTTCACCGGAGAATTTCGAGTTTTACCTGGCACCATTCCGATATGGCATGCCGCCCCACGCTGGCTGGGGACTCGGGGCTGACCGACTCGTCATGACGATGCTCGGTCTGGGCAATATCAGGGAGGCTGTGCTCTTCCCAAGGGACAGACACCGGCTGACACCATGAGTTCTCTCTTTCCCGAACTCGCCCTGCCTACAACGGTGGTCGGAAGTTACCCGGCTATACCACGGAGAGGACTATCCGGAATCTTTGATCCTTTCCGTGAGGCCGTCAGGACAGCCGTGAACGATCAAGTGGCTGCAGGGATCGATATCATCTCTGACGGGCAAGTACGCGGTGACATGGTCCGGATGTTCACTTCACGGCTGCCGGGGGTGAGAGGAAATGACGTCATTGGAAAAGTCTCTGCTCCAGAAAGTCCAATCACCGTTACCGACACCAAGTATGCAATCAGCCGGAGCCGCAGGGTGAAAGGCATCATAACAGGACCGACGACGCTCTCCTTCGCCCTTCATGTCTCCTCTCCAATATACCGCGACCGTGCTGATCTCGCCCTTGACCTGGCCCATGCCCTTGCCCCTGAAGCTGCCGCCCTGGCGGGAGCAGGTGCGGCAATCATCCAGATCGATGAGCCGATCCTCTCAACCGGGATTGCTGATCTTGACAGTGCCAGGGAAGCCCTGGAAATCATAGTCCGGGGGATTGAGAAACCGACCTGCCTCCACGTATGTGGGGATCTATCACCGGTAATAAGCGATCTCCTCCGGATGCCTGTCCATATACTCGATTTTGAATGTGCAAAATCGCCCGGGAACCTCGATCTCTGCAGAGACCTTGACTTCGGCAGGAAGATGGTAGGATTCGGATGCGTCGATTCTTCCGATCCTGTCCCTGAAACAACAGAAATGATACGATCGAGAATCGAAAAGGCTTTGACCGTATTTTCACCAGATCAACTTCTCCTTGATCCGGACTGCGGCCTCCGTATGCTCCCACAAAAAGCCGCTTTTTTAAAGTTATCACGGTTGGTCGAAGCGGTAAAAATGGTGCGAGAACAACTCTGATGAGTGTTCACACTACACGAGATGTTGTGGAGAGTTCTATCCCCTTGTCGGTGATATTGAAGGGAATAAGCCGTTTAGGTACATTGCCCTGCCGAAGTTTATGGACGGCGAGCTGTCGTTCCACCTCGGTTGCAAAGGTCACCACTTTCAGTTCAAGTACGACATCGGCAATACGAAAGATTCTGTTTTCATCTTCCGGCTTGTGAATATTGTTGTAAAGGAGGAACATAATCGTGCTATTCTCGCGGGAAGCTTCCTTTCTTGCCAGAAGCAGACACTGGATAGCATCATCGATACCAGAATTCAGAATGACGGATGAGAGTGAATCGACAACAATCCGCTTTCCTTTATAGTATCCAGGGAAAGCATCCGGATTGAGGTTTCGGGAATCCACCATCTCCTCTTCAACGTCACCATCGATCATCAGATAGACCCCCCCTTCCACTTCCACCCTCCAGAACTGGCGGGCAACATGTTCGATACCTGAGAGGGGTGATCCGGTGACGATGACCACCGATCCCTTGGGATAACCCCCATCAATAACCGCATCAAGCCCGATGACCCCGGTGGTCTGCTTGTCTTTTTTCTGCAAGAGAAGAGGCCCCCTCCTCACTACAGTATTCCATTGCTTAAGATAAGTCTTCACTGGAGAGGAATCCCGAATATTCCTCACGAAGCCTGCGTCTCAAGAGTTTCCAGCCATGAACGCGGGGGAGAGATTCGGTAACAATGATCCCGCGCGGAACCTTGTACCCTGCCAGACGTTCCCTGCAAAAGGAGAGAAGATCGTCAGGATCAGGGCTACCCTTTTCTTTTTGAACGATAACCGCGACAGGGATCTCGCCCCTTCGCTCATCCGGACACCCGAAAACTGCGGCATCAAGAACTGCAGGGTGTTTCAGGAGAACATTTTCCACTTCGGTCGGGTAAATTTTCCATCCGGACATAATGATCATGTCCTTTTTCCTGTCGGTGATGTATAAAAGGCCCTTCGTGTCAACATGCCCGATATCCCCGGTTAAAAACCAGCCTTCGGGGAGGAAACTTTCAGTAGTGGGACCAGGCAGGTTCCAGTATCCCTTTGCAACTGAGGGTCCCCTGAGCGCAATCTCCCCGTCCTCTCCGCATGCCAGCGACAGATGGTGATCTGCCGGATCGACAATCTTCACTTCGGAATATCCCGTAGGAACTCCCACACTCAGGTAATTGCCGGTCAGCTCCGGCCGCCCTGGGAGGGTAATGGTTCCCGTGCCAACGACAACCGTCTCGGAAAGGCCGTAGGCATTCGCCACGGGTATCTTGTACCGCTGGTCAAACGCCTCCCAGATGGTAGGCAGGAGCTGCCCGCCGCCACTGATGATCACCCTCACGGTCTTGAGTGTTTCTTCGGTTCCTTCAGGTGCACTGCAGAGCGAATGAATGACCGGTGGCATTCCTGAGAGTACTGAGATCCGGTACTTCCTGCATAAATCAAGGTATTCGGGGAGATTGAACCGTTTCATGATCACATAGGTGCCACCCGCCCGGAGAACGGAAAGTCCCCAGCTGACCCCGACATGCCCCATGGGGTAGATCCCAAGGTACCGGTCATTTTCATGCAGTGCAAGGACTTCCCGCTCAGTCTCAAGGCTGGTCAACCAGTTCCCCTGAGTGAGCATTGCACCCTTGGGATTGCCGGTTGTCCCTGCAGTATACTGGATCTGGCAGAGATCATCGAAGCTGCAGTTGACCGGGGGATATATCCCGGTATCAAGGATCGAGGCACTCAGCTGATCAAGGTTCAATCCCCTGCAAGCGAGATCACCTCTTGTGAGAGCCCCCATCGCAACTGAAGCGCCTGAATTATCATGAATGAGGATTCTGGCACCGGAATCACATATCACATACCCAATCTCGTCTTCCTTCAGGGAGATATTGGCGGGTACAGCGACTGCCCCAATCCGCCATATTGCAAAGTAACTGATAAGGTGCTCGGGGCAGCTGTCAAGATAGATACAGACCCGGTCTCCCTTTCCTATTCCCTGGTCCGTGAGAACCAGGGCAGTCCTGCTTATTCGGGAGAGGATCTCTCCGTACGTCAGTTCCAGTCCCTCAGAGGGAGCGATCAGGGCAGGCCGATCCCGGCTCATTGCAATATTATCGAGAAATACCGTGATATTTGACATCAGAGCACTCCACCTTTCTGAGTAGTATTATACAATAATGTACACTATTGTTCATCATGGTATTTAGCGGTCACTCCCTCGAAGGGTAAGACGAGATTGGCATTCCATATGAATACCTGAGAGAATCACCATACACCCTCATTAGGTACGGAGGAGGGTGGAGTAGTCTTTCATCCTGCGTCTGAAAAAAACCAGAATGGACTCGTTCATAAGAGTCTTGAAGAGAAAAGGTATTATTGATATTCAGGTGGTTGCACGTCTCTTGGAAGGCCTCCCTTGAAGTGGAGTCTGATACGGGAATAAAATTCCCTGAGACGTTCGTTCATCGTGGGATGCACCTTGGCAAGACTCATCTCAAAATGGCGGAGCGTTACGAATGCAGCCCTTTCTCTCATGGCAAAAATCCCGGCCTCGCGGCAGAGTCCTTCCATATCAGCGCCGACGTATCCTTCCGTCCTTGCGGCAATATTCAGGATCAGCTCATCCCGCACCTCATCGATGAGGGAGAGTCCACACTGGAGCATCCGGTCAACCATATATCTTCTCCGAGCCCCTCGGTTCATCTTCCCTTCCCCGCCGGAACAGATTGTGCCCAGCGAACCAATCGCTTCATCAAGGGTGAACGTCCTGTCCTTTCCAAGGATCTCGATGAAGGTATCAAGCGCTGCTTCATCGCAGGATCCGGTCTTTCCTACGAGCTCCTCGAGTTTTGATCCCTCGAGGGGCAGATATTTCAGATGGATTCCGAGGATCTTTACCCTGTCTGCAAGGTTCGGCTCACCGATATACACAAGACGGTCAAACCGGCCTGCACGGAGGAGTGCAGGATCAACGAGGGTCGGCTGGTTCGTCGCTCCCATCACCACAACATCCCTGAGTTCCTCAAGCCCATCAATCTCGGTAAGGATCTGGTTCAGCACGGTCTCCATCACATGGGAACCGAGATCGGATCCCCGGGTTGGTGCCAGGGCATCGAGTTCATCAAAGAAAATTATTGAGGGGGCAACCTGCCGGGCTTTCTTGAACACCTCCCGGACCGCCCGTTCGCTCTCACCAACCCACTTAGACAGGAGCTGCGGACCCCGTATTGCAATAAAATTTGCGCCGCTCTCATTTGCCACCGCTTTTGCGATCAGGGTCTTTCCGGTTCCGGGAGGTCCATACAGGAGCACCCCGCGGGGTGGGGAGATCCCCAGCTCCTCAAACCGTTCCCGGTCGGTGAGCGGATACTCAACTGCTTCCCTTATTTCCTGTTTTGCTTCCACAAGCCCGCCGACATCATCCCAGGTAACGTGGCTGACTTCGAGCATCACCTCGCGCATTGCGCTCGGGCTTACATCGCGGAGTGCTGATCGGAAGTCTGGTGCATTTACCTCCATCCTGTCGAGGATGTCCTGGGGGATCTCCTCATCATCAAGGTTCATTTCGGGGAGGTAGCGTCTCAATGCACGGATAGCCGCCTCCCTTGCCAGTGCGGCAAGATCAGCGCCGACAAACCCATGGGTCTGCTGGGCAAGCACGAGCAGGTCCACCTCGCCGGCCAGGGGCATCCCCCTCGTATGAATTTTCAGGATCTCGGTCCTGTCCGGCTCACTCGGGACACCAATCTCTATCTCCCGGTCAAACCGGCCCGGTCTCCTGAGAGCGGGATCGATGGCATCCACCCGGTTGGTAGCTCCAATGACCACCACCTGTCCCCTCTCCTCGAGGCCATCCATCATGGTAAGGAGCTGTGCCACTACCCTCCGTTCCACCTCACCGGTCACCTCTTCCCTTCTGGGTGTGATAGAATCAAGCTCATCGATGAAGATGATCGAGGGAGCATTGGATTCCGCCTCTTCAAAGATCTCTCTCAGTTTCTGCTCGCTCTCCCCGTAATACTTGGAGATGACTTCGGGACCAGCGATTGAGATGAAATGGGCACCGCTCTCGCTTGCCACTGCCTTTGCAATCAGGGTCTTTCCGGTCCCCGGAGGTCCGTACAGGAGAACCCCTTTCGGGGGCTCAATCCCGAGTTTCTGGAAGAGTTCCGGATGACGCATCGGCAGTTCGATCATCTCCCTCACACGCTGGAGCTCATCCTTCAATCCCCCGATATCCTCATATGATATTCGTTTCAGCCCTTCAAAGCCGGCTGCCGGCTTTTCGGAAAACTCGATCTGGGTATTTTTTGTGATGATCACCGCTTGTTCAGGCTCAATCTCAACAACCTTATAAGAGACGATCTGGGGCTGGAGGAACGGAAGTCCAATCATTATCGGAACCGTATCATTTTTCACGATCGGAAAATCGATCAATGCATTCATCACGTTCGGATTATTGCTTACCGGGATACTCCGCGGGAGATCTTCGGGCGGTGCAAGAACCACCCTCCGTGCTTCAATTTCATCACGTATCGCGACGATTTTCACGCTGTCTCCGATGCTGACACCTGCATTGGTCCTCGTGAAATTGTCGATCCTGACCTTATTCTGGTTCCAGTCCTCAACAAGGGAACGCCAGACTTTGGCAACCGTCCGACGTTTTCCTTCCACCGCAACAATGTCGCCGGGAGATATCTTCAGGTACAGCATTGTTTCGGGATCAAGCCGTGCCTTCCCGCCACCCTGATCACCAGGATAAGCACTATCAACCTTCAGAAATATCTCAGGCATCACCTTAAAAGTCATATACACAGGGATTTATAGGTACTGGTAATTTATGCGACTGCTTGTCTTTGATCCCATCCGTGGCGCAGCAGGGGATATGGTCACTGGTGCTCTTCTTCATATCGGGGCTGACCGGGATGCCACTGTCTCTGCGATGGCTTCTGTTGTCGGTGAGCCCCAGATATCCCTGGTTGAACGTGCCGGGATCAGGAGCATCCAGGTTAAGACCCGGGCAACCGCGGAGAGGAGAACGTTTCCTGAAGTGATTCGGAGGGTGAAGAATGCCAGGGCGTCTTATTCTGCAATCGCCATGGCAGTCAGAGTGTTTGAACGGATTGAACGGGCTGAAAAGGAGGTCCATGGGCATACCGATCATTTTCACGAGGTGGGAGCAGATGATGCAGTTGCAGAAGTGGTGGGAGCCTGCACGGCATTCCTTTCCCTTCATGTGGACGGCTGCATCGTTCTCCCTGTGATGCTGGGCGGCGGATCTATAACCGGCTCCCATGGCACCTATCCTGCTCCCGCACCGGCCACACTCTCGATTTTCAGGGAATCAGGTCTCCGGGTCATGTTGGGGGAGCCTGATGACGGGGAACTCTGTACCCCAACCGGGGCAGCCCTCCTCTCCGAGTTTTCCTCGGCGTCAGCACTCTCGAGGCATGCCTGTTCTGTTGTCTGTTCAGGATACGGTGCAGGAACGAAAAATCCCCCACAGATCGCAAACGTGCTCCGTGCGATGATTGTCGAATATACCGGAGACAACGAGCATAGTGATGTGGACCTTCTTGAAACAAATGTCGATGACGTCAGCCCTGAAATCATTTCGTATACGGTGTCACGGCTGATAGAAGCAGGAGCATACGATGTCAGCGCAATACCCTGCACGATGAAAAAAGGACGACCTGGACACCTGGTCCGGGTGATTGCAGCTTCTGGCGATGGAGAACGATTGGCAGCAGTAATGGCTGAAGAACTCGGAACTCTCGGTATCCGCTCGATTCAGGCAGTTCACCGGTTTATTGCAGAGCGTTCGGTTAGCGAGATCCCTGTCACCATCATGGGAAAAGAGCGGATGATACGGGTTAAATGCGGCAAGTTGCATGGTAACGTGATCTCGATCAAGGCAGAGTATGATGATGTCAGTGCATTCGCTCATGAACTGGGGATACCTGCCCGGACCATTGCCCGGCTCACTGAAAACAAGGCATGGGACATTATCGGGATGTCAATGAAATGACGACCGCGAGACTGAGCACCGGTGTGCAGGCATTGGATGACCTGCTCGGGGGAGGACTCGAGCCCCGGGTGATCACCCAGATATACGGTGGTCCGGCAAGTGGTAAGAGCGTACTCTGCGTGCTCGCCTCTGTCTCCTGCCTGAAAGAGGGGAAAAGCGTGATTTTTATCGATACCGAGGGATTTTCTATTGAACGGTTCCGGCAGGTAGCAGGGGAGGACGCTGAACGGCTCGCCGACCATCTTTTTCTTTATGAACCGCATGATTTTGAACAGCAGGGCCTCGTGATCAAAGGTCTTGACAGGCCACTCTCAAGGGGAGGGATTGGGCTTATCGTGATGGACTCATCAACCGGTCTTTACAGGACGACGCTTGAAAAAGGCCATGATGCAATGCAGAATCTCTCCAGGCAGATGGTCCATCTGCTCGGGTATGCGAAGAGATACGAGATTCCCGTGGTGATCACAAACCAGGTGTACATGGATGTCCAGAAGAACACGTTCGTTGGCCTGGGTGGCACCGCACTCGCCCATATCTCGAAGGCTATCATCAGGATCGACATCCTGAACAGGCATAGGAAGGCGACCCTTGAGAAACACCGGTCCATTGCGCCGGGAAGATGTTTTGAGTTTGATATCGTTGAGACAGGAATAGTGGTAAGGACGGTGGATGCCATATGACAGGTCAGTATCAATGGAGGAAGAGTCAATGGAGGAAGAGGGCAGGTACTATTGCGGGGATGTGCCTTCTTTTTCTTCTCCTTTGCACCTCGGGGTGTTCAACAAAGGAAACCCACCAGAACGGGGAACAGATTGCCTGGCAGACGACACTGCTTACCGATGTCCGGACAGGAACGCAGTTCAGCATCGCTGAAATTAACGGCACACCACTACTCATCCAGCCCTTTACTATCACCTGTCCGATCTGCATGCAGCAGCAGGCTGCGATCTCCAGACTCTATGCCCAGGAAGAGATACCCTTCGTCATGGTAGGGCTGGATATTGATCCGAACGGAAACGAAAATTCACTCCATGACTATACCCGGGATCACGAATACTATGGTTTCTATGCCCGCTCACCGCCTGAATTGACCATAGCGCTGGTTGATCAGTTCGGGTTGCGGGTGCTCTCACCTGCCCAGGCGCCCCTGATTCTTGTATGCCCTGATGGGAAGGCAAGGATGCTTGATCCCGGCCTGAAGAGTTCGGAGGATCTCCAGAGGGTGCTTACTGAAGGCTGCCAGGCATGACCCTGGCAGATCTTACCGTAGCATTCACTGCAGGCCTCCTCTCTCCTCTTGGTGCTGCATGCGTTCTCCCTCTCTATCCCGGGTATCTCTCTTTTCTTGCAGCTCAACAGGGAGACCCGGCAGTTGAATCCCGAATTCCGTGCATCCGGATACTGCTCGGGTTCATTGCAGGGGCAGGGATCCTTGCTGCAATGCTTGGATTCGGCCTCCTTGTAGGAGTGATCTTCACCCTCCCAATCGGTGATGTATTGTCGGTCGTCTCCCCTGTTGCGTATGTCATCCTCGGCGGTATTGGGATACTCCTTGTCCTGGGAGCGGGTGTTCGTCTTCCATTCCCGACACCAGATATCCTGAAAGGGAGATCCCCGCTGGGGGGGGCTTTTTTATTCGGACTCTTTTTTGGAATCCTTATCCTGCCCTGTAATGCAGGACCGGTGACGGTCCTGCTTGCGCTCAGCACAAGTGCTTCGGATTTTATGTCCAATCTAGGAAATTTTTTGGCCTATGGTATGGGAATGGCAATACCACTCATCGCCATCTCAGCTGTTTCCTTATACAAAGGGAACCGGCTTGTCCAGGCTCTCACCACCCACCGCCGATCGATCAACATCGCCACGGGCGTCCTGATGATTGGTGTTGCTGCATATTACCTTCTTGTTGTTTTCCGAATCCAGGACTGGATGTTCTCTTCCTGACTCCCACCATTCAGAGAGCAGAATATGATCAGAAGGTAATAGCCCCTTTAAAAACCGTCTCGGCAGGGCCTTCCATGAGAGTCTTCTCGCCAAGTGTGATGACAAGGGGTCCACCTCGTGTATCAACCTTGACCTTCGTCCCTGTATAGCCGAGATGCCGGGCGATCGCAGCTGCCGCCGTTGCTCCGGTCCCGCAGGAGAAGGTCTCATCCTCCACCCCGCGCTCGTATGTCCTTATGCTGATATGATCCTCTCCCTCACGCTTTACGATATTGACATTTGCCCCTTCCGGAAATGAGGCATGGTGACGGATGGCTGGCCCGATCTCAATGAGGGGAAACGATTCAGGGTCTTCAACGAAAATCACCGCATGCGGAACACCGGTATTAACAGCATACACCATGTATCCCTCAATTGTTTCCCTGTACTCACCCTCACCGGTCGCAGGAATATCGGCACGGTTGAACCGTGGTTCCGGCATCTGGATGGTCGCAAGGAAGGTATCATCGGTGTAATCCATAACAACATTGATAATTCCTGCCATAGTCTCGACAGTACAGCTCTTTTCCACGTACCCAGTATCGAATGCATATTTTGCAAAACACCGAATCCCGTTCCCGCACATCGAGGCTTCACTCTCATCCGGCTGGAAAAGACGCATTTTGAGATCGGCCGAACAGGAACGGGAGAGGTAGAGGACGCCGTCCGCACCGATTCCAAACCTTCGATCGCAATACAATTGTGCGAACTGGGGTTTCATTTCGTCAGGAATAACCGTCTTTTCGCATTCATCGATAAGAATAAAATCGTTCCCGTTGCCATGCATTTTCACAAAAGTAATTTCCATTGTCACTTACACTCCGGTCTATTTTTATCTGGCATACTAATCATAATCCTCCAAGGTCCCAGTCCCCGGCTGATTCTGATGGTAAGTACGTCTCTGGTGCATCTGCATCGACGCGATCACCTTGTACGTGCTTCAAAGTCACCAATCTCCCATCCCAGATAATCACGAATGATAATATACGCCATTTGCGGAGGTATTGCCCCCTCTTCGGTGACAATGAGATTCACGTACTCGGGGGGGGTAACATCAAAAACGGGATTTCTCACCGTTATGAAGGGATGTGCTTTTGCCATCGGATCCGGAAGCACCTCTGAGCTAGCCCGCTCCTCGATCTCAATGTATTCACCGAGGATCGTCCGCGGGGCGAATTTATAGGTCTCCGCAGCAACAAGGAAACTGGTCCTTGCTTCGTGGGCAGCCAGTGCAATCTGTGATGTTCCGATCTTGTTCACAACGGCCCCATTTACCGAAACGGCATCTGCTCCAACAATCACCCTGTCGATTTCTTTCATGAAATAGCGGACCGCGGAATCAACAATGTAAGTGGTAGGTATCCCAGCCCGGTTGAGGGTCCCGATAGTCAGGAGACCCTGGTTTCCCGGTCGCACCTCTGTTGCATACACAGAGAATCTGACACCTTTCCTATGAGCAGTGAGAAGGCATTCAAGGGCTGCTTCAGAATTACAATGGGTAAGGATCACATCACCGTCCCTGATATGGCGTGCTCCTACCTCGCCAATACGCTGAATGGCATTCTCTGACGAACGGATGAAATCCTGGCATGCCCTTGAAAACTCTTCTTTCGCTGATGAAACCGAGGGAGTATCCAGGGTTAATGAACGCATCACCAGATGGACAGCATTCGGAAGGGAGACTGCAGTCGGCCTGGTAGCAATGAGGAGATCGGCTGCAGTTACCATCTCCTTCCGGTACTCTGAAAGATCTCTTGAGGGTGCTATCTCCGAGTGTGCCTTGAGTGCGGCGACAGCTGCACGTGCAATCCTCCCGGCCCCCCGTATCTCCATCTTCTTTATTTTCTCAGCGGTATCACTAACCAGCATAGACTGTACGTAGTACATGCCAGCAGAGTCCAAAGAACTTTGCGGGATTCCAACCGGCCATGTCGATAGCTGTAGTGTTTGATAGCGCGGGGACACTGCTTCATACCTACCGTGTCGCAAAGGACGTGGAGCAGCAGCGGTTACTCCCAGGCATTGAGACAGTAACCCTCACATTCAGTTCTCCTGAACGGGTACTTGTCGTTATCCATGTCCATTCCAGGGAGATCATCGGATCGGATCATGAAATCCTTCTTTCACGGTATCTGGTATCCCATCAGGCAGGATTCGGCATCAGTTGCACGAGAAAGATCACGACCGCTGAGGATATCGGAGATGTTCTTTACCATGACACTCACGCGAGGATCGGAGATCTCCAGGACTGCATAAAGAATGTCTGGCAGGTCTGCAAACGGGAATCGGTTGTCACCCTCAATTCCGGGGTCATCCTGAATATGGCAAAAAAAACCATCGAGTTCACTGTCACAACAGGGGGGAGACCCTTTGAGGGGGCAAAAGAGGCGATACGAGATCTCCACCAGAGGGGTATTCCCACATTCATCGCATCCGGAGACCGGGTAGCAAAGCTGGAGAAGATGGCTGATTATCTGGGAATACCGCGGGACAGGGTGTATGGCGTTGCAACACCGACCGTCAAAGCCCAGATTGTGGCTGACCTCCAGTGCGAGTATGATACCGTAGTAATGGTCGGAGACGGTATCAATGATCTCTGTGCCATGAAGAAGGCGGATCTCGCCATCCTTACTGAAGAACAGCCGGGTGACAAACCCGGTGAACTATATCAGGCAGCCCACCATGTGGTAAAAAATGTCCGCGAAGTGGTTGAAATCGTCGAGAAGCTGTCAAATGAATGACTCCCGCACGGATGCATTGATATAAAGAGTAATATGCCACGAATACAACATTAGGTTATGAGAGGAGAGGAATGAATCCACTGATCACCGTTGATTCTGTCTGCATGGACTTCGATGGAAAACGGGTCCTGAATAATATTTCTTTTACGATTGGTGAAGGGGAAATCCTCGGGATTATTGGAAGGAGTGGGGCGGGGAAGACCGTACTTATGCACCTTATCCGCGGGATAGAGCAACCCCCGACTTCCGGAAAGATCATATATCATATCGCCGCCTGTGATACCTGCGACTATGTGGGAGTGGGCAGCTCCGCAGGATCTCCCTGCCCGAAATGTGGCGGTACAATGAAATCGCTGGATATCGATTTGTGGGATGAGAAGAACAGTGCCATGAAACGGCGGGTGATGAAAGGTACTGCAATCATGTTCCAGCGGACGTTTGCACTTTACGGAAACGACCGAGTTATCGAAAATGTCCTGCATGCTCTCGATGACATCGAATACCCCGCCGACAAAGCGATAAACCGTGCAGCAGATCTCCTCGATGAAGTCCGCCTCTCCCACCGGATGATGCACATCGCCCGGGATCTTTCCGGGGGTGAAAAGCAACGGGTTGTCCTGGCAAGGCAACTCGCCAAAGAGCCATTCCTCCTGTTTGCCGATGAGCCGACCGGCACACTCGATCCACAGACAGCCCACCTCGTCCATACCATGCTAACCGAGGCTGCGAGCGCAAATAACATGGGCATGGTGGTCACTTCCCATTTCCCGCAGGTAATCGAAGAAGTGACGGATCGGGCCCTTCTTCTTGAGAACGGCGCTATTGCCCATCTCGGAGACCCGAAAGAGGTCATCCGAAAATTCATGGAAGGTGTCGGGGATGACGAAGGACATAAAGCACCTGATATTGGGGAAAATATCCTCACTGCACGTGATGTTTACAAGCGATATGTCTCAGCCGACAGAGGTGTCATCAAAGCGGTGAACGGTGTCAGTTTTGATGTGTCAGAAAAGGAAATCTTTGGGATTATTGGGAAAAGTGGGGCAGGAAAGACCACTCTCTCACGGATAATCAGCGGTATTATTGAACCAACCTCCGGCGAGATGAATATCAGGATCGGTGATGATGTGGTCGACATGACAAAACCAGGTATCGAGTTCCGTGGGAGAGCAAAGGGATATATCGGCCTGCTCCACCAGGAATATGACCTCTACCCTCACCGGACTGTTCTTGACAACCTCACCGATGCAATCGGCCTGGAATTTCCAAAGGAACTTGCCATGCGAAAGGCAATCCTCACCCTAAAAATGGCGGGATTCGTTGAGGAGAAGAGCAGGGAGATCCTCGACCGCTACCCAGGGCAGCTCTCGGAAGGTGAGCGCCACAGAGTCGCCCTTGCACAGGTACTTATCAGGGAACCCAGATTGATTATCCTCGATGAACCCACCGGGACCATGGATCCCCTGACAAAGATCGATGTCAAACATTCTATCCTTCACGCAAGGGATGAGATGGACGAGACGTTCATCGTTGTCTCTCACGACATGGACTTCGTCAAGGATATCTGCGACCGGCTTGCCCTCATGAGGGGGGGTAAGATCATCCAGATTGGAAAAACGGATGAAGTCCTGTCCAGCCTCACCGAAGATGAACGCCAGGTCATGGGAAAAGCTTCTTCGGTATAATGTCACTCACGATACATCTCGATGGGAAGCCTTTCGAGATCGCAGAGGGGAAACTCCTTTCGGAGATCATACCGGATAAAGATCCACGCTGCTGTGTCGCTGTTATAAGGCCTGCAACCCGTGAATCCGCCAGCACCTCCAGTTTCCGGCTCGTTACCACGCAAGGGGAGATAACCATCGAACCAGTGGGAGGCGGACCGGAAATTTTTTCCAGGCTCACTTCCGAAAATCTGCTCACGATCCATTGGCATGACCGTTATTCATCCGCTTTTGGTCCTTTTGGAAGCACGATCAAGCCTGCGAGGAGCCCACACCTCTATGAGAGGGGAGAGGTTATTCTTGGGTGTGGAGGATACGATCCCAAGCATTCCTATATCATATTTTCAAAAATGAGGCATGCAGCTGACTTCGGAGCGGATGAGACAGGGGGGATTATCGGCAAGGTTGTCTCCGGGATCGGCGTTCTGGACCGTTGGAGGACCGGAGATGCTATCCAGAGGATCGAACAGGTGATCAGCTGGGCCGATACCAGCCGTTCATTCACGACAACCGATAAAAATCTTGTTCTCGAGGACGGCATGGAGATTATCACCCATGTCTTGATCAGGGCTGCAGGGTACGAAAACCGCCGTGTTGATACTACCACTGCCGGGAGCGTGGAACACATGCTTCTCTCCTATGAAGAGCTCTTATTTCACGTGAGCCGGTCCGCAAGCACCCATATTGCAGATATCCGAAAAAGCGGCACTGATGTCCCTGAAGAGAACCGCCTTCCCAGACGGGAGGGGTCCGTAACGGCAAGGACAAAAGGGAGAGGGAGAGGTAGTATTTATATATACACCACTGACATCCCTGCCTCAAATGCCCATACCATTGTCGGACAGGTAACCAGGGGCATCGAGCTTGTACGGCTTGCAAAGGATGGAGATGTATTCTGCCTGAAGATTGATCCCCCTCGTTTTGATCTCGTTGGTCTGTTGCTCCCTGCAGCAGAGCATGCCGCTTCGGCAAAGGGTATAAGGCTTATTGCTGACAGGCGGGAAGGGGAGCGGGTTGTGGTCGGCCAGACCCCGGAGACCACCCTTGAATGTCTTGCAGCCGGAGAAGTGCATCTCACGACAGTTCCCCTGTCGCAGGTTGTTGATATCTCCCTTGACGATCTACATGCCCCTGACTCCTGCACTGTCTTCAGAAGGCTCACAGGCCTTCACCTGCACCGCGTAGGAAGCCTCCCCCTCTTCTTCCATTTTGAGGATGTGTATCTCTTCAAACCAGCGGTACCCAAAGATGTGACCATCGTCCCTGAAAATGTTCCTTCTGACACCGTACCAGCAGGGACCCTCGCCATTACCAACGATTCCCGGAGGGGTTCGGGGCTGGTTGGAGTGAGAACGACGGACAATAGCGAATTCGGGCCCACATCGGAGCCCTTCGAAGGGACGAATATTATCGGAAAGGTCCTTGACCTTCATAAGCTGCGCGAATACAAGGAGACTGAAATTGTGTTTATCAGGGAGGCAGGGAGATGACTGAATATCAGCCAAAGTATGTCAATACCGTCACAAAATATGTATTTGTTGAATCGCCGGAGATGACCCCTGGTGACCTGGCCATCAGGGCTTACGAGATCTCCCAGGGAGTTATGATCAAGGAGACCTGTTTTGGTCTGCAGATTACTGGAAATGAGGATGAGGTGAACGCAATTGTTGATCATCTCCGGAAATTCGATCCGGCCCACATCTTCGTGAAAGACCGGGGATTTCCGCCGGGCGATTCACGGCGGTGCAGGGCAAACCTCGGGGGTGCACGCCCTGGCTATTTCGGCCATGAATTTGAGATCTCAATCAGTCGGTTCATATCAAAAGGGTTGGTTGAGCTGCCAAAGAGGGATGCCCTTGCCGAACCAAAACCGCCTGAACCCGACGGAAGTGCAAAGCTCGATGCAAAGAAACTCCGGAAGATCATCGAATCAGTGGAGACCTGATCATGGTAAAAGTATTTATTTATCCTACGACGAGTCTCATCCTTTCCGATCTCGTGGCGCGGTTTGGGCACACTCCACTCTCCGCCGCACTCCAGATAAGGGAACACATCCAGACCCCGGGGCTTGAATCCCCCCCGCTCCAGATCACTCCGGAAGATCCCAAGAAGGGGCTGAAGTGGGCGGCTGTCGAAGTTCCTTCCGGGGTTAGAGGGAGGATGTCGCTATACGGGCCGATGCTTGAACAGGCAGAGGCCGCGATCATCATCCACGATGCAGATTTCTCTTTCGGATGCATGGGGTGTGCAAGAACAAACGAGCTGATTCAGTTTCTCCTGCGAAAAAGGGGTATCCCAGTCCTTGATCTCCGATACCCGAGGACGGAAGAAGAGGGTATCGAATTTGTTGCGGCGATAAAAAAATTTCTCAATGAACTGGCCGGAGGTGGTGCATGAACCTTGTCAGGATAGCACAGCTCTCATGCGGGCCGGAGTACTCAGGGGTCCAGAGAGAGATCAACGAGGCGGCCAGATCTGTCGATGCAGAGATCTTTTTCCCGGACATCAGGCTTGCAGATATCAGGGAGGGTTTCGACCTCTTCGGCCTCGATGTCCGAAGTCCTGATTTGAAACTGGCGATTGCCCGGGCACGGGCACTGGTTGAAGGGAAGATTGAGGCTGACGCTGTGTTTATTGCAACATGTTTCCGGTGTGCTGAAGCTGCGATAGTGAGAAATGAACTCCGCCGGTACATCCATGAAAATTCCCACCTTCCGGTTGTCAGCTACTCATTTACTGAGCGGACCACTGCAGGGACACTTCTCACCAGGATGGAAGCACTTACAACAATTGCGAGGAGAAGGGCGCTGCTTGCCCGAGAAGTCCAGGAAGGACTGACGCTTGGTGTTGATTCCGGCTCAAGCACAACGAAAGCGGTGATCATGCGCGATAACCAAATCATCGGTACGGGGTGGCTTCCGACGATTGCAGTATTGAAAAGTGCCGAGGACGCCGTCGATATCGCTCTGAAGGAGGCTGGGGTGAGACGGGAGGAGATACAAGCCATCGGAACAACCGGATACGGACGCTTCCTCGTTGGAGAGAAGATGCATGCCGATCTCATCCAAGAAGAACTCACGATCAACTCCAAGGGAGCCGTCTACCTCGCCGACCGGCAGCATGGCCCATCAACCGTGATAGATATCGGAGGGATGGACAACAAGGCAATCAGCGTGCAGGATGGGATACCGGGAACATTCACGATGGGTGGGATCTGCGCTGGGGCAAGTGGCAGGTTCCTCGAGATGACCGCCAAGCGACTTGGGGTTGATATCACCGAGCTCGGCCCCCTTGCCCTTCGTGGCATGGGCAGGGAGGTCCCGATGAACAGCTACTGTATTGTGTTCGGCACCCAGAGTCTGGTGAATGCCCTCGCAGCAGGCAGTTCTCCGGAGGATGTTGCCGCAGCTGCATGCCATAGCGTCGCAGAGCAGGTATTCGAACAACAGCTCCAGGAGGTCGACATCAAAGAACCGGTGATCATGGTGGGAGGGACATCACTCATCCAAGGGCTGGTGAAAGCCATGGGTGACCTGCTCCAGGTTGAGGTGGTTGTCCCCCACCACTCCCAGTATATCGGGGCTGTGGGGTCTGCACTCCTTGCATCAGGGTTTATCAAGGGATCGTAAGAATGGATGCGATCGAATATTTCGAGGTGGAGAGCCCCGAAGACGCAGGTCGTGAGTATTATCGCCGTATCGCAGATGTGGTGCTCCTTGACCACAACCTTCTCCGGGTTATAAAAAAACTTCATATCTCCATCGATCCACGGATCCCCCTCTTCATCGCGGTAGGGGTGACCAAAAAAATCCCGCGGGTGATTAAGGTAGGGGATATTGCTGATGTGAACGTCCAGGAGAGGAAGGTAACACTCTCGATTGGGGATGAGACCTACCTTGCACCGCTCCTGAAGATACTCTGGGCAGAGTACGGTGGAGACAAGGTGGTACAGCCTGACAGGTTCACGGTTATCCTCAATATAGAGGGGGCAGATGGTCGCCAGATTGAGGAGATACCCGTCATCGATCCAAGCGAAGCGCTCTACAAGGACCTGATCTACGCCTTGCTGGTTATCCAGCCCGAAGGGTTCAAGGTACGGCGGCAATACTATGGCAAAGAGAAGTTTTACCTCGTGGCAAGCGAGAATACCCTCCCTGAAAACTTCGAGGAGCTGGTGAAGGAAAAATTTGCACTGATGGGGGAGACCCTGTGAACCTTGTGCCGGTAACCTACAAAGGGGGGATCTACCGCCATGACGAGATCATGGACCTGATCGAAGACCTTGGTGGATACATCATCCAGAAACATGTCCTTGCCCAGGAAGTAGTCCTTCAGGCACTTGTTCCACGGGAAGATATCGAACTCATCGCACGGATAGGAAAGCCGCTTACCGGGGAGATCACCCCTTCACCGCTTGTTGGGACCGAAATCGCAGTAGTCACGATGAGCCTCGAGATCCATCACCTCCCCCACGCCTCCTGTGATGTCGCTGAATATGTGCGGCGGATGGGTGCAAAGACCAACATGGTCGGGCTTGCACGAGGCTTCGGGAAAAGGATTGCACAACTGAACGATGAGGAGCGGGACGTCATCAATGAGCATGACCTTGCTGTCTACCTCCTTGGTGACTTCGAGACATGTATTGAACATAAGTTCCCCGTCCTCCGGAGAGGTATCCATGTACCCATCATAGTGCTCGGCGGACCGTCCACCGAGACACTGATGAGGATCATCGATCCGCCTGTAGATGGATATGTCGGGAATGTCGGCCGTTTCATGCACAGGACGAAGGAATCAGAGGAACTCGAGATGCTCGATCAGGTCGTGACCGAGATCACACGAGTACTCGACAAGAAGAGGGAAGCGATTGCCAAGGATCCGCCATCAGTGTCACCCGCCCGACTGATGGACATCATCAGCAGTCAGGTCGATGAGATCCATGAAGTCCTCTCACCAACTCCCATCACTGTGCAGATGACAGGTCTTCGGGTGAAATTGCCGTATGATCGATTCGCCCCCCTGTTGAAAGAGATCGTTATTGAAGAAGGGATCACAATCAGCGAGGTTGCAGAGATTCTCCCCTCAAGGATGCGTGACTATATTCTACTACGGATAAAGCCATTCTCTGAAACAAATATCATGGTCTGATTGTGGGTATTGAGAGGGAGTTCCTACCTCATCCTTCTCTGGTAGATCAGGATTAGGTTGATTTTTTTCAGTCTGATTGACTATTTTCACCAGAGGGCTTGTGAAAAAACTCTGAAAATATGCCATTTTCGCAGTTCCACAACCGATTTTAAAAAAATGAAATCCCATTTAAAATCTACAAAGAATGAGAAATTTGATGTATCACACGCAACCGCATTGTGGGGGACACCGCAGCAGCGGGGGATAAGGCCGAAGGCGCAACCCCCCTGGAGGGATATGATAGACGTGAGATCCTTTATGAGGGCAAAAAATGATGGATGAAATGCCACCAGGTCCTCCTCCAATCAACTTCGGAATACTCCATTGAGATTTCACGAAAATACCGACAGAAGATCCTCCTTCCTCCCTGATTGACCGAGTAAAAAAATGAAAGGGTCTATTGTGCCATGACCCCGGCAATCTTGAAATACTGGTAGTTGGTTGCCGGAACAGGATCCGCCTGGAAATGCCAGGTCTGGCCTGCGCCGAAATACTCTACATGGGCATGAGCATTTCCGAGCAGGTTCCCACTAGTATCGTAGAGATTGAAAGTAACCTGGAGATAAGAGAGGGAACCTGGCCCTTCATTCTTCATCCTGCCGTAAATGATGATATTTCCTGATGCATCCTTCCGGGAGTTTGATTCAATCACAGTGAGACGGTGCTCAGGAGGTGTTGAATACGGCACATAGCCGTATGATCGTTCGATATACCCGGACGTTGCCAGTTCAGCGGGTCCGTTGCGCAAGGTCTGGGCAGAGGTCTGTTCAGCTGATACCGTCGGAGTGGGGGTAGGCATTACTGTCAGCTGTTCACCAGGAATTTCTGAGGGGCCGGGTTCAAACGGCCCAACACAGCCCGCAAAAAGAAGAAGCGCTACCACGAGCAGAATTCCGGGCACGATCTTCCATGTACTACGGGGGAGAGGGATGATGGAATTACTCATGGATTCCCTGTGGATTTTTCAGGGATAAGTACCTTTTGAGGGAGAGATCTTCACCGGAACCACAACAACTGTCAGGGGAATCCTGACGGTGTGGTTCTGATCCCTCAGCTGCCTGAAGCATCAGAAGGACTATCCACCCCCCAAAACCATTTACCCGGGAAAAGGTGGAATCACATCATCCGGTGCGCTGCTCCCGATAATCTCATCCAGAATTGTAAAAACCGGAACAAGGAGATCGGGAATCGCTGTATCTTCCGTTGTGACGGTCTTTCCCCCAAAGGTAAGGGAGTACCTGAAGTAATCAGCACCGTTCTGCGTTGCGGGATATTGTTCGTTTAATAGTGCGAAATCTGTTGTATCCAGCAAAATTTCAAGTTCGGACAGTGTTCCCGGATCGATCGTTATGGTTCGTTCAGACTCCTTGCGTTGTACCGATGCGGTTCCATTGGAATAAATTGTCAGGTGATCATCGAATCCGGCAAATCCTCCTGTACGGGAATATTCGATAAAGGATCCCGATTCCTGAGACAGATCCTGCTTTTCTGCTGAAAAGACCAGGAGCTCCCGGCCCATTCCATCGAGGAGATGAAGATGTCCCGCACTGAAAGAGAATGCAGCCGCCATACCGAGGAGATCAAAATAAGCGCTCTCCTGCTCCATGCAGCCCTCGGGTATTGAGCAGTACATTTTTGTGGATCCGATTGGTCCTACTGCAATCGTAGCCCCCGTCAGATTATACGATCCAAAGTAATGATTACACCCTGAAGTTCCTGTTATCGTCCCATCATCACCGAATTCAGCTGAGATGCTTGTTCCCGGTAAAACCGGCCGGAGGGATTCTCCATCGCTATACGAGTTAAGGTACCAGAAGCCGGTTATCGTTCCGAAGGGCTGGTCAACAGGGGCAATAGATGCAAGCTGCACAGGAATCCCCCACATTGCACAGGTGGCGGCATCCCGCTCTTCGTACGCGGTAAATACTACCCGCATGCCATCAATCCGATACTCTTCAGGGAGGTTCAGGGGAAGGTAGTGATCCCCTGCATCGGTTACTATCCCGAAAAATCCCCCCTCAAGATCGACAAAGGTGACCGTTCCCGATGAAGTAAACGTGTCCCCAGTCTTATCGATGCTGATCAGGTGGAGCCGGGTCCCCCACATCAATACCCCCTGGGATGATTCAGTGGCAATACCTCTGAAGGTAACACGAATCCCGTCAACTGCCAGAGACCGGGGGAGGTTATCCGGCAGGTACTGATCACCTGCTCCCGTGACAATCCCAAAGAATCCCTCTCCTTCCAGGCTGATGAGTCGGATGATACCTTCCCCCGTTATCCAAGTGGGTACCGGTTGCATCCTGCCCGCATAACTGGTGTGGTTCATACGGTCATGCACAGCAGAGGTCATGTTGAATCTCCGATCTGGCAGGTGAGATCTCCAGAGAGTTCCGCGGTCAGGATCTGAGGGCATCCTTGCATTTTCACCATCGGAGTCTATTGAGCGAAGGGCTGGCTTCTGCATAGAAAATCCGTTTGGTACTGATTCTGAGCTTGGGAACGCTCCGCAGGTTCCTGTATTCCCTGGTAAAGGCTGCTTATACCAGATTCCTGATACTGGCGCAATACCACCATTCTGCCTGTTCTCCAAGGTGGGAGCAGCAGTTCCTGGTGAAAAAATCGATGCCAGGACCACCCCCATCAGCATTACCGACAAGAATCTGAAGAAATATTTCCTGTCTGTCATATGTTCACCTCATTATTCTCCATTGCTGGATTATCTGGATACTGGAACATATTTTGTTAAATACTTCCTCTAAAGTGCGAATAGTTTCGCAGTATCCGGCCGGCTCCCGCTTCCCCATTCTTAATGTCGGACAGAAGCGATAGGATCTATCACATGTCTGACCTGTCTGACTTTGAGGCTACCCTGAAACATATCATAGAGCTGGGTGGAGAAGAGACCGCTACGAAATGGATGGAGAACATCGAGGCTGAGTATGGTCGTGCCCCACTCATCTTCAAGAGAATGGCTGAGCGCCCAGAGGTCCTCATCTCGCACCTGCTCTATAAAAGTACGGTGACAGGAACCAGTGCTCTGGAGCCAAAGTACGTGGAGCTGATCAGTATGGCAGTCGGAGCTGCCCTCAAGTGCCAGCATTGCACCAGTTACCACTTACAGGCTGCCGCGAAGAAAGGAGCAACGAGAGAGGAGATTCTCGAGGTTATCCTCATTGCCGGGCTTATCTCCAATTCATCCGTCCTTGCAAATGCCTACCGGATTTTTGATGAGAAGATGGTAAAATGCATCCCCTGCGAGAGTGCCGGGGTAGCGCCATAATATCGGTATCTGTCATCGGATTATGCCATTTTTCCCCTCTTATTCCTCTTTCGATGATGCCCTGGTAAACCTGGAATAAGACGGTCTGGTCCATCGCCCATGAGATCAGCTCTCCCTGCCACAGAAAGACCCTCCCGGACCAGTTCATGGTTGGCCTTATCTCGATACTGGAGCAGAGCCCGCTGGATACGTTTCTCCCGGTCCTTTGGCACATGCACCGGCTCAAGGGTGCAGGGGTCAAGGCCGGTATAATACATACAGGTGGAAACGGTCATAGGAGTGGGAGTAAAATCCTGCACCTGTTCAGTGTAAAGGTGATTGTCACGGATGTACTCGGCAAGTTCTATCATGTCCGCAATGGTGCAGCCCGGATGCCCTGACATGAAATAGGGGACCAGGTACTGCTTTTTCTTCTTTCCCTGCTGTTGCTCTTCGAACCTCTGCCGGAATGAATCGAAATCCTCCCGGCCGGGTTTTCCCATCAGTTTTGTAACATGCGGGGAGATATGCTCAGGCGCAACCTTGAGATGGCCTGAGACATGCCAGGTGCAGAGCGCTCCGAGATACCCTGCTTCATCGGTTCCAATCAGATCATACCGTATCCCGGAGCTGACAAAGACTCGTTTCACCCCCTGAATCTGCCGCAGAGTCTCCAGCAGGGTGACCTGGGGTTCATGAGAGGTGGCAAGGTTCGGACAGTCAGGACGGCAGACGCGATCCGGGCAGGTACCCCGGCTTTCCCAATGGTTGCAGAACATCCCGTACATGTTTGCTGTCGGCCCGCCAACATCCTGGACAATTCCCCTGAACTCCGGATGTGTTGTCAATCTCCTGACTTCCCGGGCGATCGATGAGACACTCCTGCTCTGGATGATACATCCCTGGTGGTGGGAGATCGCACAGAACGAACAGTTCCCAAAACAGCCCCGGTGACTCACGATGGAAAACCTGACCGGTTCGAGGGCAGGGATGGGTTCTCGGTAATGAGGATGAGCGCTCCTGGAAAAGGGGAGTTCGTACAGCCAGTCGAGTTCATCGGTCGACAAGGGGCGCGACGGAGGATTCTGAATGATTTGCACTTTCGGATGTGCCTGGATTACCCTTCTTCCCCGATATGGGTCCTGTTCGGCATGAATCATGCCAAATGCGCGGGCGTACGCACGCTTATCTGAAGAGACATCGCTGAACGAAGGAACAATGACCGGATCATGAAAAGAATCGTCCGGGGGGGAATGAATTCCCTTTTTTATAACGGTCCCGGGAATGGTTGTAATTTCATGAATATCTTCTCCGGATGAGAGCCGGTCTGCAATCATAAAAAGAGGGAGCTCGCCCATGCCAAAGACCAGGAGATCTGCGGGTGCATCGGCTAGAAGGGATTGTCGAACACGGTCGGACCAGTAATCGTAATGTGCAAAACGCCTCAGACTGGCTTCTATTCCCCCGATGACCAGGGGGGTCTCCGGAAAGAGGCTGTGAAGCCGGTCTGCATACACGAGTGAAGGCCGGTCAGGACGGCGGCGCCTCCCTCCCGGGGAGTATGCATCGGTGGAACGAAGGCGTTTCCGTGCGGTGTAGTGGCTCACCATCGAGTCGATGTTCCCGGCAGAGATGGCAAAGAAAAGGCGTGGTGTTCCAAGCTTGAGAAAGTCACGAGGCTGCTGCCAGTCCGGCTGGGCGATGATCCCGACCGAGAAGCCCTTTTCCCAGAGGGCACGCGAGAGAAGGGCGGTCGCAAACGAGGGGTGGTCAACGTATGCATCCCCCGATACAAAAATGATATCAAAGGTGTCGATACCAAGCCTCCCTGCCTCGCCCATCGACAGGGGGATGAAGTCCGGCTGATCAGTCTTGCAACGAATCACTTGCCAGGATCTCCGAAAAAGGGAAGTTCCATCCCTGTCACCCTATCCCTCTTCCGGCTGACTGTACTTCCCAGTATCTCAATGATCAACACCTCAACAATGATATACACCGTAGCCTGTTCCCGGAGGCACCCGGTCATTACCTCCCGGTTCTTTCCGACCGATGCATGGTAATGAAGATGGGCTCGCTCCGGTCCTGGTGTTATCGAGGCGTACCCAAACACCTCCCAGCCATTCTGATAGGTCTCGAATGAAGGATCGGGGGGGAGGACCAGTTCTTTTGGCCCGGTGACAATTCTCCCTCCTTTTAAAGCACCGATGAACTGGGCAAAACCGCACCGGATCTCCTTCTCCCTGACAAACACCTGGAGGGTGTCAAGAAGATCCTCCCCATCGTCTATTCGGACCTGAAACACCCTGCCCAGCTCCCCTTCAGTATACTGCATGATAGCTCCCCATAAGGTACCTGTACAGTGCCCTGCCGGAATAAACATGTCATTCATGGAGGTCGGGTACCAGTATGCTCTGCCAACGGATATACCCAAATCCGCCAACAGAATAGCGGGGCAAAGGGAACCGCACCTGTTACCTCCCCCCGACGCCACCACCCCCAAAGCCTCCTCCGCCGCCAAAACTGCCGCCGCCAAAACCACCGGAACTCCCCCCACCACCTCTTGAGGGGGGTGAAAAGTAAAGGACTGGGAGAAATGCACTCCTTGCCCCGGTAGCTGGCGCTATCGTTTCTGGGATCGAAATATTCAGCTCTTTCATTGCTTTCTCGACACGGTCCCCGACACCAAGAGCCGTTCCATATACCAGCCATGTCCCCCACATAGAGATATCAGCAGGAGCGTATTTTCTGAGCATTGCGAGATCCGATAAAAATTTTGCAAACGCATCCCATTCGAGCTTTTCCTTGTAGGAATCACCCTTCCAGTACCCGAAAAGGGTCGATGGAAATGCCAGTGCCACCCCGGACTGGACAATGACCGACCCAAAAAGGATGATCGCAGGGATGATCAGGTAGGCAAGGATTCCTGCAATAAGGATCAGTATAAATGACAGGACACAGAAGACGATCCCTGCAAAGAGGGCGGGGAAGATGTGCTCTCTCCCGTCCACGACATAATGTGAGATCAAGGATGGATCCGATCGCCTTACGAGAGCTGCCAGATTCTTCTGGTATTTCAGCATCTTTCGTTCGGCTGCCTGGTCGCTCTTTGCCTTCGATGCCAGGATCTCGAGATTCGCCGAGTTCACGATGCCATCCGATGCGATCTCCCCAAGAAACGTCAGGACGCTCTGTTCGTAAGGATCTTCTGACTCTTTTGCGTGTAAGGATACCCGGACGTTCCCCCAGCCGTCCTCTATTATCGTGATCATTTTTTTCCTGTGCATATCGATGAGGGTCGCATAATAGCCATCCTCGTCGAAAACCGTGGCATCGCCTTTGAAGAGGAGATTCACTTCCCATGGCTTCATGGTGGGATTGGGGATGGTACTCAGGTATTCCGGGACGGTGAACTCCTGCTCCCTCCCGTATCGATAGTATACATAAAGGAGGAAGAAGGGTGTGATGATTGCTCCCGCAAATCCGAGAATGAGGAGGAGTTTTGCTAAGAGGATGGGAAGGATGGCATACCAGGGATTGGCATCCGCGGTTCTCTCTACAACATCCTCGGTGAACACAGGGAATCCCGGGATCGATTCGAGCGCGTCCATCGAAAGGAGCATCTCGACTCCTATCACTTCATCCGCAGGAACGCTTCCGGATATAACGATCCACGCTCCATCCTCCCTGACCGTGAGAGAGGGGGGATGGGGGTATACGCTCTCGACCAGGTCAGACGGAACCCGGATGGTGACCTCACGGAAGGAGATGTGCTGATCGCCAACCAGTTTGAGGTTGAGATGGGCAGATGACGTATCATATTCCAGGGGCGGGTGAAGCAAGTAGCTGTAGTTCACCTCATAGATGCCCGTAGAGAAATAGGAAGGTTCGAAGATGCCCACTTCGTTTCTTTCGGCAAGGTATCCGATAAATTCGGTATACCCCTCGAAATCCCCGTTGTAAATACTGACCATGCCGTCGTATTCTTTGACGTATCCGATTGCTGGAGGCGGGACCTCCATCCCTTTCAGCTCAATGAAAGGAACATTGAGTGGTCCGAGAGCGAGCGGATCATCCCAGTAACGGTAGAGCATCCGGTACTGTCCGGGAGCCTCCACTTCATAGAGGTAGGTCTCGTTGAAAGTGCCATCACGGTACAGCGTAGCCTGGTAATCGGCAATGACCAGATCGCCTTCAGTCACCATCGGGACGGCCAGGGCAAGGATACAGGCTCCTACCACAATGCCGAATGCGACCGCAATGAGGATTGCAATCTGTCGTTTCTCGTCCAAAGGGATTCCTCGCTCTCTAGAACTCGATCTTTGGCGGGGTCGCTATTGCCTCTTCAAACTCGAGGTAGGCGAGTTTTCCGAGACCGAGGATGCGTGCGATGAAGTTGGAGGGGATGACATCCACCAGGGTATTGTACTGCTGCGAGATGTTGTTGTAGGTGTATCGCTGCCGCGCTATCTCCTCTTCCACCTCCCGTACTGCGTCCATCAGGTTCATCACGGTCGTGCTGGTCTTGAGATCCGGATAATTCTCAGCTACAGCAAAGAGCCTCCCGAGAACGGATCGCGACTCGCGTTCGATCTCGTTGAGATCACCTGGACCTGCACTCCCGACCCGCGCCCGCATGGCAGTGACCTTTTCAAAGACCTCCCGTTCAAACTGTGCATAGCTCTTCACCGAGCCCAGCAGCTGCTCGATCATATCCAGCCGTTTCTTCATCGCAACCCTGATCTGGCCAAGCGTGGCCTCCGACGAATTTTTCAGGCTGAAAAACCGGTTGTAAATCCCGATAAAGTAGAGGACAAAACCGATCAGGAGGACGAGAATCAGCCCTCCGATGATCCATGGAGTGAGACTTTCCCATGCCATTCTATCGATTATAGAGATGAGCAATCAGTGTTTAAAGTATTGTGTGGAAAAAGGGACCATGGCGTTATTCAAGGACGATCGTCCCTGCTACCCGTAGTTTTCCTCCCTCCAGGTAGTGCAGGATCACACGTGCCCCCGGCCGGTAGACAAGCTCGGACTCCGTACGCAGCGTGATAACTGGTTTTTTCCAGTCGCCCGAATTGTCTACAAATGCGATCCTTGCAGGGATGAACTGCATCCAAAGTCCGGCATGGAGCACCATCCCCTCTTTGAGCGGTGAAGGCCAGTATCTGACAAGGTTTGCCCTGCCGTTGATCAGAGAAGAAGAGGTGATATCAGTGCTTGCAGAAAGGACATATCCGCGGTCCAGATCCTCTGTCTCTATCCCTTTTAAGGCAAGACCGACCCGATCACCAGAGATCGCATATTCCGCATCATCATCATGCTTCTGGATGGAACGGACGAGGGCGGTCTTTTTTGTCGGGTGAACCCTAAGTGTTTCATGGCGGCAGATACGCCCGCCGATTACCTCCCCAAGGACAACCACTCCGATACCTTTCACATTGAAGAAGTGATCGACCGGGACTGCTCCATGGTCCCTGATCTGATCAGGTTCTTTCACTGCTTCGATTTCGGCAATGAGTTCTTCCCGTATCCTCATCCGGTCATCAGGCAACAGGCGGTAGTGTTCGACAACAGTTCCTTGGATCAGCGGAGCAATCTGTTCGGGCGTAATATAATTCCGGAGGACAAGGATACCTTTCCGTATGCCCGCACAATCCAGCATGATCAGACATTCTCCAAATGCAGCATTGATCTCGTCAACGACAAGGATTGCCCGTGCGGCCATGCTGACCGAGAAGAAGAGGGAGGCGAGCCGTTCCGGATATCGTGCTGGTTCGAGAAACGTGATAGTGTTGTCGCCTTTTTTCAGGTTGTAAAAAGTGATGTCGGAACTGGTTCCTTTCTTTCCGAGGTCTTGGGCATACCCTTCCGGACCAATAACCGCTACCGTGAGATTGGACATCTCCTAACTTATCTGACCGCTCATAATATCAGCATTTATGTGCAGCCTGAAATCCTCCCGGAAAAAGAAGCGCAGCTACCAACCCTTCCTCCGAATGAACAACGGTTGAGGAATGCTCGAGCATGAGGTTCACATCCTCATGGTACCCAGCTTTACGAAAATCGGTCCGGAGTGAGATAACGGGGATCCCTTTCGAAAATGCATACCCTATCTCCCACGCGGTACCAGAATCTGCATCCGGTCCGTCAATGATCGCGACCACAACATCGGAGCTGTCAAGAGCGGCAAGATTCTGCCCGAATATGGCCTTGTGTGCATCCCTCTCCCTTTTATGTGAATCATCCCCTGAATCCTGCGGGAGGTAGACTTCATAACAATTCCTACGGAGCAGATCTGCAAGCTGAATGTTATACCTCCGTTCTGCCAAAGAGAACAACGGGGCTGCAAGATATACACGGTACCGGGAAAAATCTGATACGTCTATTGCAGGGAGATCGGGGAACCGGGAGAGAAATGCACCCCTCTCCCGTCTCCTGGCATCAGGGGATCCGCGGGGGCCGTACCAGGTCGTATTCACCCCACATGCTGGAGAGGAGTTGACCCCCACGATGCAGAGTGGAGGGCCTCGTTTCGATATAATTTCCCTGACCTTCTCTTCGAGCAAATCAAGAAGATCAGCAAATTCTTTTGTATCCAGACGGTCAAGAAACACCCCTGGTTCACGTTCATAGCCGAGATAGAGAGTCTCAGGGCAGGGGAGGGGTACTACCTCAATACCATACTGATAACATCTTTGGATGGCACGGGAGAACCATTCCAGGTCCTTGTCTCGGGTGATCCCTTTCGCACGCAGTTGTGGGTGAAGAATGCAAGGAGAGACCATTACGTACATTGATACCATGTGGGGATGGAAAGATGATAGATGATCCCACTCTACGCCTTCCGGGACAACAGCTGCGATCCAAAAAAATGCACCGTGAAACGGCTGGAACGTTCAGGCCTGGTACGGGTACTCTCCAAAATCTCACACATACCGAGAAACACCATCCTTCTTGATCCCACTGCACCCCAGGCACTTTCACCTGCTGATCGTCCCGCCCGATCGCTGACTGCTCTTGATTGTTCATGGGAAGTGCTCGATACAGGCGCGGTCAGTTCCTGGAGAAAGAGGCGTGCCCTCCCGTTCCTCGTGGCAGCAAACCCGGTAAATTTCGGAAGGCCGTACCGTCTCACTTCGGTCGAGGCATTTGGAGCCGCCCTTTTCATCCTCGGGGAGCGCGAGCAGGCCAGGGTGGTACTTGAAAGCCAGAACTGGGGGCCTCGTTTTCTCGAACTGAATGAAGAACCGCTCTCGTTGTATGCAAGGGCGGGTGACAGTACCGAGATAATCGCGATACAGAAGATGTTTCTTTAATCCTCTTCCAACCGGCAATCGTATCGCACCTCTCAACCGGGTTCACTTCTTATGATACCCAGAATGTGTATACAATAATTTCCGGAAAAAACCTGATCATAGTCAGGTAAGATAGGAGTAGCACCTAGAATTATTCGGACTTACCATTTGCACTCGGGGCTGAAATGGTAGTATTGCATGTTATCAGGCATAGGATAGCGGAGTCTCTTGCTGCAGGATGAGAATTTTTCCATCTGTTCCCTGAAGTCCGACCGTTCGCACCTTTACCGGGAGTACCTTGTGCGTGGTAAGGGGCATAAGGTGAACGAGGAGATTGTTGTTCTCCGGTATGGCATCATATTCCCCAAGGATCTGCTGTTCGAAGCCAGGGAAAAAGATCGATACATGAGCCCCGAGGACAAACTCCCGCTCACCTTCAACGATTTTGATAAAATTTTCATTTGCCCACCGGACGATGCCTGATGAATCGAGAACAAGAATTGCTTCATCAACGAGATTGAGGATGGACTCAAGTTCCTCTCTTGCTATCGATTTTTCCTGCATATTATTCCCTTCACCCAGGAATGGCATCGTATCGATCGGCTCCCTCGTTTCGGCATTTTTAAGGGACTCGCGGGCACGTTTCCATGCCGAGATGTCCCGGATCGATTCAATTGCGCCTATACGGTGCCCTTCGTTATCGACAAGCGCTGATGCTTTGCCCCAGAGAAATGATCCCTTTCCTCCATTTATATTAGGGATAAAAGCCTCAACATAGATGCTATCACCGAATCTCCGGACCGAGGGGTAATTTCGTGCAATCTCATGGGGTGGCAGATCCAGAAGGTCGACAAGGACCGGGCGTGATCCTTTCAAAAATGAGAATGCTTTCTGGAAATCCTCTCGGCCTAGCACTTCCTCTCGTTTTACTCCTGAAAGCAGCTCGAGTGCTCGGTTCCATGCAATGATCCGGTGATTCCGGTCGATGATGAAGGTAGGATCAGGCATAAATTCGATTGTCTCCTCGAGCTTCTGCCGGGAACTCCTGAGGGCAGTTTCTGCCTCTTTATGGTCAGTAATATTGACGAAGGAAGCGAGCATGTACAGGAGAATCCCTTCTCCATTTACCGTTGTCCGGATCGATCCCTCAAGATACATCATGCTTCCATCCTTCTTTCTCACCACCATCTCACCTTTCCATCTCCCTTCATCTGACAGGGACCTCTCTACCTCATCGAGAGGTGGAGAGACCGCTTCGAATTGAGCGAAAATATCCCGTGGCTGCTTGCCCCGTATTTCATTCATGGGGAAGCCGAATTCTTCGATGAACGAATCATTCGCATAGATTAACCGCTGGTTTGCATCAAAGATTGCTATCGGGTTGATGGTGGTCGCAATCGCGGTATTCTTGAGCTGAATTTCTTCCTGTGCTTTTTTAAGGTCGGTCACATCTGCGAACGATGCCATCATGCAGAACGGGATCCCCAAGGTGTCTTTTACCAGCCAGGCAGACAGGAACGCATAAAAAGGGGTACCGTCTCTTCTTCGGGGGGTAACCTCTCCAGACCAACTCCCTTTCATCATGAGAGAATCAATAACAGTGGTGATTATGGCTGCCTCTTGTGGATCACCATGGGAAAATGCTTGAATCGGATGTCCAATAACTTCTGCATCATTCTGATAACCGAACATACTTTGATATGCCTTGTTGGCGTAGGTGACTATTCCGTTAAGGTTGGCTAATGCAATGCCATTCACTGATGTGCTCAGTGCAAGGTCTTTTACCAGCAGCGCTTCTTCTGCTTTCTTCCTCTCGGTTATATCCCTCCCGACTCCCTGATATTCGATCAGAGTTCCCTCGGTATCGAATATGGAACGGTTCGTCCATTGGAGCCACCCATGGTGTCCGCTTCGAATCCCAGGTCGGCCAGGGCTTTTTGGGCTGCCCGGTCCG
>JAEAMG010000360.1_pt1 | contig 58199 bp, 61 predicted proteins | sample 8958741 | NCBI WGS metagenome assembly JAEAMG01 (sample SAMN16933256, study PRJNA681125) | bioreactor sludge metagenome | isolation source: anaerobic bioreactor treating anionic surfactant - SDBS | place: India: Bengaluru | collected 2019-02-28 | reverse complement strand
GGACGCGTGGCGAGCCACGCGACGACGATCAACGCCGTCCCCGCTTCTGAGGGGCACCAGCAGGGGATGTATTCATCTACTGGGATAGGCTCTTAATCCGTTCCCCAGTCGAACGCGCCTTGCGGCGTCACCGGCGGTGCCTTGGGTTTGGCGGACGACACCAGCGGATTATCGACGGCATGCCACTCGAACAGCTCCACGTCGAGCATGCAGCTGCGCGCCAGGTGCAGTGCTTGCTCGGGGGGAAGCTCGGGGGTTAGCCAGCGGTGTGCGTCCTCCAGGCTGACGGCCACGGGACGGCGGTCGTGGATGTCGACCATGCCACCGAGGCTGTCGGCCGTCACCAGCACGAAGCCCGCTTCCTCGCGGCTGTGCTTGTAGGGGCCGAAATGGGCCAGCGCCAGCAGGAACAGGGGCGCGCGGTCGCGGCGGTGGATGTGCCACGGCTGCTTCGTGCCTTTCTCTCCCGTCCATTCATACCAGCCGGACACGCAGACGATGCCGCGTCCCGCGCGCAGCAGCGGCTTCCAGTAGGCGCCCGCGAGTTTTTCCAGGCGGGCATTGATGGCGATGGGGATTTTCTTCTTGCCGGGCGCGGGTACGGCCTGTGCGGCCCAGGCAGGACGGTAACCCCAGAACAAGTCGTCGACCCGGCGCACGCCATTCTCGATATGCAGCACGGGCCGGTAGGTGCCGGGCGAGACGTTCAGATGCGGCTCGGCCTCGCTGTCGAACACCGCGTCGGTCCAGCCGAAGGACGACGCCAGCACGCGCGCCGTGTCATTTTGATCGAATCGTCCACACATGGCGAAATCATACCTGATCGCCTTGGTGCGCGCGCGCCATGGCACGCAGGCGTGGGTGTGGGCCAGCGTACAGACTGCGGGCGGAATATGGCGCACAGTGGAAGCCAGTCAGGTGGCTGACGCTTCTTGCATCGGAGGAATTATGTCGTTTGAAAATCCCACCATCCACAAAGGTTTTATCATCAGCGCCACGGCTTGCCAGCGTCGCGATGGCCGGTGGGTCGGCTCGTATGTCAGCCAGAACCAGGCGCGCGGCGCGTATGCGGATACCTGCGACTACGACGATTGCAGCAATGAAAAAGAGGCGCAGCAACTGGCGCTGTCCGTCGGCTGGCGCCTGGCCGATGGCATGCAGGCACGTTAAGCTGCGCGCTGCGTCAGCTTTGGCGCCGCAAGGCCAGCAGCAGGCCTGCGAACGGGAACAGCAGGGCCGTGCCCAGACGTACGGAGGTCAGCGAAGCGGCGTGCGCGCCCAGCACATGCGGCAAGGCCAGCAGTAGCAGGGGCGCCGGCACGGCGATGGCAAAGAAAAACAGGTACCACGAGTAGCCATTCTTCTTGGCCAGCAGGGCAATCAGCGCGCAGCCGATCAGGAAGACCAGCGGTAGATTCACAAGTTCCATGGTGTTGAGTTTTCATCCGGGAAAGCGCGTCATTATACGCGCCGCCCTCGGTGACCGGATGGGCAGGCCAGCGTCAGTTGCCGACGAAATCCGGCGGCTGCGGCGCCTGCCTGTTTTGCGCCGGCGCATCGGCCGGCAGCAGCGCCTTGATGGCGCCGTTATAGATCAGTTCCTGGGCGTACGCCGATGCCTCGATCAAGGCCGCATGCGCGGACTTGAAGCTGCTGGGCGTTTCTATCAGTACGGGCTTGGCATACACCTGCTGCGTATCGCCGCGCTTGCTGATCAAAATCATGCCCCGATAGCGGCCATCCTTCTCCAGCGCCCCCGTCACATGAAATTCGTAACCCCTGATCCGGTGTTTTTGTTGCTGATCCATGTCTCCCGCCTCCAGACCTGATTGTCGTGGCCCAGACCTTCTTACGCGTATCGAACAGTTGAGTGATTGATCTCGCTCAATACTCAATATTTGACGGCGATCCAACGCACGTCACGACGGCTGCTGCAAGCGTAGCGAGCGGAGGGGATGTGTGGCCGAGAAGCGCAACCGTACATGAGTACGGTGAGCATCGCAGGCCGCAAAGCCCCCCGCGCAGTAGCTTGCGGCAGCCGTCATCACCCAGCGCGAATGGCGCGGATCTGTTGGGCTGTCTCTTCGATCTCCCTATACGCTTCCTGGACATAACCATTGATCGGGTGTCCGTCCATCCACTCGAAATAGGCGCGCTCGTCGTGCTTGATGGCAAAGGGGACATGGTGGTCGCGTATCGACACGGCCGTTTCGCGCACCAGCGCGGAAAAAAGCAGCTCCAGAGTTTCCATGGTGTTCACCTTGCGAGACAGGAATGCAGAGCAATGAATGTAGCACAAAGCGCGTCGCCGGCCATGCCGGCACCTGTGGCGTGCGCGCGCGTTGGCCGGCCCATCGTCAGGCCGGATGGCCGATATGCTCGTACAAGATCACGCAGCCGATGATGATCAGCACCAGGCCGCCCACCAGTTCGGCGCGCCGGCCCGCCACCGTGCCCAGCACGCGGCCCAGCATCACGCCCAAGGTCACCATGACGAAGGTGGAAAAACCGATGGCGGCGGCTGTGACTACGATGTTGGCGCCCAGCAAGGCCAGGCCCGCGCCCACCACCATGGCGTCGATGCTGGTGGCCAGGCCCGTGACGGCCAGCACCCAGAACGAGTGCGACTGGGCCGGCGCTTCGTCCTCGTCGGCGTCGGACAGGGCATTGCGTATCATCAACAGGCCGATGATGCCCAGCAGACTGAAGGCGATCCAGTGGTCCCACGCTTCCACGTAGGGCGCGGCCACGCTGCCCAGGGCCCAGCCGATGATGGGCGTGATGGCTTCGATGACGCCAAAGATCAGGCCCGTGCGCAGCGCCTCGCGCCATTGCGGCTTGTGCAGGGCGGCGCCCTTGCCCACGGCGGCCGCGAAGGCATCGGTGGACATGGCAAGGGAGAGGGCGGCGGTGGCGGCGAAATTCATCGTTGGCTTTCTGTAAAACCTGGCTGGGACGTGTGTATAAACTGGAAACCCGGCGATTTTACCCTACGTACAGCACCGCGGCAGAGGCCAGCAGGCAATACGCGCCAAAGAAATGCCAGCGGCCCTGTTCCAGCCAGCGCGACAGCCAGCGCAGCGCCAGCAAGCCGGCCAGAAATGACAGCAGCATGCCCAGCAGGCTGGGGCCCAGCAGGTGCAGCAGGCTGTTGCCGTGTTCCAGATGGTCCAGGCTGCCATTTGCCACAGCCTGGTAAAAGCGCCAGCCTTCCTTGGCCAGCACGGCCGGCGTCAGCACCACGGCCAGGGCAAAGCTGAATTCTTCCGCGCGGCGTTGCGGCACGCCCATGGCGATACCGGCGGAAATGGTGGCGCCCGAGCGGGAAAAGCCCCGGAAGGGCAGGCACAGACCTTGCACGGCACCGATCAGCATGGCCTTGCCGATGGACAAGGTGCCATGCTGGCGCGCTTGCAGGCGCGACGAGACGATGATCAGCACACCAGCGGCGGCCAGCGCGGCGGCCATCAGTTTCGCGTTGCCGAACAGGTGCTCGATTTCAAAGCCGGGCGCATCCTTGCTCATGACGTGCGTAATCGCTTTCAGCAAGCCGAAGCCGACGATGCCCGTCAGCGCCGTGGCGGCCGCCAGCAGCAGCACATTGCTGCGGAAGGCGGCGGTCGAACTGAAATACGTGGCGCGCCAGGATGCCCAGAAATACACGATGACGGCGAACATGGTGCCGGTGTGCAGCATCACCAGCAGCATGGTCAGCTCGGGCGACGTGGGGTCCAGGCCCATCCATTTTTCCGCCATGATGACGTGGGCGGAGCTGGAGACGGGCAGCAGTTCGGCGAAGCCCTGGACGATGGAAAGAATCAATAATTGCAAAAAGCTCATGGGGACAGGACTCGGGCGGGGGACGATGGGCCGCCGATTTTACCCGCCGTGGCGTGTGCCTGAGCCGTGCGCGCCATTACAGTTTGTCCATGTTGGCGCAGGCCAGCAGCACGCCCAGCGCCATCAGCAGCGTACCGATCAGCCGGTCGAGGGTCCGCTGGTGCTTGACCATGCGCAAACGAAAGCTTGCTTGCGAGAAAAAGATGGCCACCAGGGCAAACCAGGCCAGGTGGATGGCGGACATGCACAGCCCGTAGCCGAACTGGACGCTCAATGGCGTGCCCGGCTGCACCACCTGGGTGTAGGTGCTGATGACGAACAAGGTGGTTTTCGGGTTCAGGGCATTCGTCAGTAAGCCGTTGAGCAACATTTTATGCTGCGGCAAGCGGGCGCCGCCATGCAGGTCGATGACCAGGCCCGCGCGGTTGCTCCAGGTTTTCCAGCCGATGACGATCAGGTACACGGCGCCCACGGTCTTGATCACCGTAAACAGGGGCGGTGCACTGGCAATGATCAGTCCCACGCCAAACATCGTATAGAACACGTGCACTTGCACGCCCAGCGCGATGCCGAGCGCGGCCAGCAAGCCCGCGCGGCGTCCATGCAGATAGCTGTTGCGCGTGACCATCGCGAAATCGGGGCCGGGGACGATGGAGGCCAGCAGGGTAATCAATGCAACGGCAAGCAATGCAATCATGTATCTTCCTTGGAGAGTGGCGGCCGCATGGCAATCGGTGAGTATTCGTCGCCTGTATGGGCAAGACACTGCGCCCATGCCGTTGGCCAGAAGGCACATTGTCCGTATAATAGTGGCCGATGAAAAACGATGATATCTTGCCGATATGTGTGAGAAAAAATGACAGATCATGACTAGGCGGGCGACACTCGGTGGCTTGCGTTTCTTCGAGGCGGCTGCCAGGTTGGGCAGTTTTGTCCAGGCGGCAGACGAGCTGCACGTGACGCACGGGGCAGTCAGCCGGCAAATCCGCCTGCTGGAAACGTCGCTGGGCACGGCCCTGTTCGAACGCCGCAACCGCGGCGTCTTCCTGACTGCACCGGGCGCGCAGTTGCACGATGCCGTCGGGCAGGCATTCGAACGGCTCGACGCCGCCCTCGATGCGGTGCGCCAGCCGACGCGCCCGGCGCCGCTGGTGGTGTCGTGCGAGCCGACGATTGCGATGAAATGGCTGATTCCGCGCCTCGGCGACTTTTACCGGCGCCATCCCGAGGTGCAGTTGCACCTGTTCGCCTCGGGCGGGCCGGTGGCGTTCCAGCGCGACGCGGTGGACGTGGCGCTGCGGCGCAACGATTTTGCGTGGGATGCGGTACTGCATGCGGAAAAGGTGTGCGACGAATGGATCGCGCCCGTGTGCGCGCCGGCTCTGCTGGGGCAAGGCCAGCTGGATTTGTCCGCGCAACGCCTGCTGCACACGGCGTCGCGCCCGGCCGCCTGGGCGCACTGGCGCGGCGCCGGCACGGACGACGGCAGTAGTAGCATCAGCCATGGCGACAGCCAGACCTACGAGCATTTCTATCTGAGTCTGCAAGCCGCTTGCGCCGGCCTGGGCGTGGCGATCGGTTCCGTCTTCATGGCGCGCGAAGATATCGACAGCGGGCGCCTGGTCGCGCCCCTGGGTTTCCGGCGCGACGGCAGCGGCTACTTTTTGCTGTCGCCGCTGCCGTTCGACGGCGATGCGCGCCGCACCACCTTGCTGCACTGGCTGCGCGAGCAGATGGGCCAGGCGCTGCCGGCGCCGTAGCCGTGCCGCTTATTGCGGCGCGGTAACAGGCTTGAACACGGCGCGGAACGCTTTCAAGGCGGCCGGATGGTAGATCGTGCCATGGGTTTCTTCCGGCATCTTTTCCAGATGCCATTGCAAGCCCGGCGGCGCCTGTTTTTCCAGCACCTGGGACAGGCGCTGCACTTCGACGGCGATGCCCGCTTCGCTGCTGGACGCCAGGTACAGGCTGCGCTTGCCCGGCTTGCCCTTGGCCAGCAGGGCCGCCGCCTGGCGCGGCAGGGCGCCATGGTTCCACCACAGGCTGGGGTCGAACGCCAAATAGTGGTCGAACAGCTGCGGTTCCAGCAAGTATGTTTCCACCACGAACAGGCCCGCCAGCGATTCGCCGACGATGGCCGTTTCGCCTGTCGTGCGGTAGCGCCGTTTGACTTCCGGCATCAGTTCATCGCGGATGAAGGCCCGGTAGGCTGGCGAGCCGCCCACCACGGGGGCGATCTTGCGGTCTTGCGCATTATCGGTCGGCCCCGTCAGGTCGCGCCGGCGCTGCGTGTTTTGCATGCCAACCAGCATGAAGGGGCGCATCGTGCCATTCGCCACCGACACTTGCAGCAAGCCCGCCACGTGCAAAAAGTCTTCCGCCACGCCGCCGTCCGGCATGTACAGCACAGGCAGCGGCGCATCGGGCGGCGTATCCCAGGCGCGCGCCTGGTAGACATTGATGTGGCGCTGTTCCTGCAGCGCCTGCGAATCGATGCTGAAACTTTCGCCGATGACCAGCGGGGTGGCCGCGCTGGCGGCGGGCGTGGCATGGGCGAGGTGGAAGGGGCTGGACAGCAGCAGGGCGGCGGTGAGGTGCAGTGCAAGGCAAGAGCGGCGCATGTTTTCCCGTGATAAAGGATAAGTAAGTCGGATCGATGGCATGTACGCTTATGGACATGCCATCGGGCAATTCTATCTTATCCTTGATGCAGTCTTACTTGATCGTCAAGAGTTGCCGTTCGCGCACGATCCCCGCCTTGTCCACCGTATAGGCGACTAGCAGTGCGCCATCGTCGGCGCAGGCATGGCAGCTCTTCAGGGGCGTGGAAAACAGCAGGCGCTGGCCGCCATCAACGGTGGCCGTGCCGCCAATAAAGTCGGCGGGGGCGAACGGCGCGGCGTCCGGGTGGGCGGCGGAAAACGCGCGCCAGGCCGCAGTGGCGCGGTCTTCCTCGCGCACGGCGTCCTCGTCGACGTCGATGGCGGCGCCATCGCTGCCGATCAGCAAGCTGCCTTCATTCGTGTTGGCGCGAAACGGATAGGTGACGGTGGCCAGGGCCGCCTTGCCCAGCGGGCGCCAGGCGGAGATGAAACCCGCCTTGTTCGCCCTGACCAGCATCCTGGCGGCGGCGACGGCTTGCGGGCGCGCGCCGGAGCGCTCCATGGTGCGCAGCAGGCAGACGTCGGGTGCAGTTTGGGATTGTTCGCTGCGGCAGGCCGACAGCGAGCGTTCCTGCCACACGGCGCGCGCGTCGATGGGGTCCGTCGGCTGGGATTGGGCATGGGCCGCCTGCATGGTGGCCAGAGCGGAGAGGGCAAGTGCGGCGCAGCCGGCTGCGTGGCGGGAAAAGCGTGTGGGCATGGGGAATCCTTTCAATGCGGGAAACAATGTATCGTCACCGATTATAGAAGGAGGGCCGAGCCCGCCCGCGCACCGCAGACCGGTTCAGCGCTTCTTTGCCGCCGCCTGGCGCAGGGCCTTGGCTTCCTGCTTGTTGGGCAGGTGCGGGCGCGTGGCCAGCTCCGCCTTGACGGCGGCGATGGCGGCGCCGAACAGCTGTTCGGCCTGCTCGGCGCTGGCGCCCGCATAGTGCTGCCGGTTGGACTGGGCGGCGCGCAGCCGGCGCAGCAGCGCCAGCAGTTGCCTGCCGTGCAGGGCAGGCAAGTCTTGCGCCAGCACTTGCTCGACCACCGCACCCTCCACATGGTCGGGGTCGAGCAGGCGCAGCAAGGCCAGGCCTGCAGGCTGCGGTATCAGGGTATCCACTCGGCCATTCTAAACGACGCCAGGATTACAGGTATTCCCAGATTTCATCGAAGGTTTCGCGCGCGAAATCGTTGCGCCAGGCTTCCGCATTCTTTTCGCGGCTGACGGCAAACACGGCGCGCCAGGTTTGCTTCGGCGAGCTGGTATAGGTGGCGGCGATCTTTTGCAGGCCGGCCTTGCATTGCTCGACCTTGCAGCCGCTCTTCGCCAGTTGCTGGGCCGCCGCCGCCCATGCCACGGGCACCTTGACGAGCTGGCATTCGAAGCTGACGGCAGCCGTCTGCATGCCGTTTTCCACGGTCACCGGGTCCGCCTTGGTGGCTAGGCAGACGGCGCCATTCTTCGCAGCGATGACGTTGGCGGCCAGCAATTCGGCGGCCGGCGTCACGGCCGCGCGCATGGCTGCCGGAAACAGGTCGGCGATCAGCTTGCCGGTTTCCGTTGGAAACTTGGCATCCGCTTCCTTCAAGCCGCTGTACGACGCGTATTCGGCGCTTTGATGGCCCGCCAGGCGCGTGGGGCGCAGGTAGGCGTTGAGTTTGGCGACGCTGGCTTCATCCTGGTTGATGATGGTCTTGATGTACAGATTGGCGACGTCCAGCGGTGCGAGTTCCACGGCGGTTTCTGCGGCGATGGCGGGCTGCGCCAGCGCCACCGCGGCGGCAAAGGCTGCGGCCAGCAGGGCGGCACGCGATGTTTCTTGTGTTTGGTGCATGTAATTTCTCCACAATTCAATGTCAGGCGCCAAAAAATGCTTTATAGCAACTATGGCGCCCGCATTATAAATGGTGAAAGTCATAATGTTGCGCACTTTAGGCGGCGGTCTTGCTGGCCGCTTCCAGCAAGGCCAGCAGCAGCTCCTTGCGCCGGCCGTCCGCCTTGCGCGCCAGGGTGGCCAGTTTTTCCAGCTTGCCCCAGACCGGATACAGCATGTGCTCGATCAGATAGCCTTCCAGCCCTTGCAGTTGCTGGCAGAACAGTTCCAATTTCTCCACCTCGTCCAGTTCCGCCTGGATTTTCACCTTGGCGCTATCCGTGCAGGCGCGCAGGCAGGCCGCCAGCACGGGGACGGAGTCGCGCGTCACGCCATGCTGCTCGGCAAAAGCCGCCGTGAACTGGTCCTGCACGCACTGGTGTTCCTCGTCGACGTTCGCCATGTAGTGCTGCACCAGGGGGAAATAGCGCGCATCGAGTAAACCCAGGCCAAACGTGGCGTAGCTGCCGGGCATGCAATTCTTTTCGCCTTCCGTGTCGGCATAGAATTCGAATTCTTCAATGGCCGCGCGCGCATAGGCTTCCAGTTGCGGCTGCAGGGAGGCATGGGCGAGGGCGTTGGCAAAGAAGCGGTGCGTGTCGGATTTCGCCAGTCCCTTGATGGGCAGATATTCCTTGGTCTTGGCCTTGAGCTTGATCTGGTAGCTTTTCGGAAAACCGTTCTGCAGCAAATGCGTGACGAACGCCAGCGCCTGCGCATACGCGCCTGGCTCTTCCCGGGCAATCGTGATGCTGATCGTGGCAAACACATCGTTGGCGCGGCATTCCAGCAGCGCATTTTTCAGGTGGATGTCGGCATCGGGGAAGGTGCCGCTGCCTTCCTGCAGCATGCGCACGGCACGTTCGCTGCCCAGTTCGCGCGCGATTTCCAGCAACTTCAGGCCCTTGGGTTTGGCGTAGCTGGCGTCATGGCGCAAGATCATCACGGCGCCATACAGCAGCAGGTCGATCGGCTGCTGTGTCTGTGCATCGGGCGCCGCGCCCGCTTTCAGCGTGTAGTCGGTGGCGCGGTAGGCAGACAGGGCGCGGTCATAAAATTGTGGCAGGAAAACGTTTTCCGCCCATTGCGTGATGGCGCGGATGATGTCGGCGCGGTGCTCGGCCAAGGCGTCCGGCTGGCTCTTGTTCAAGGACTGGATGCGTTCGTATTGGGCGATGCTCCAGGCCACGTCGAGCTGCGGGAACAGCTGCGGGTCGAGCAGGTGGCGCGCCAGGAAAAACGTTTCCAGCGGCTTCGTCGGATGCTTGCCATGTGTGAGCTTTTGCCCGATGTACGCGTGTATGTTTTCCAGCAAGGCCTGGCGTTTATCTTCGTTGACGTATTCCAGCAACGTCAGGTGCAGCTTGCCCTGCGCCGTCTGGAACTTGCCGCGGCAGGTGAAGCGGTAGTCGATCATCGGCGTGTCCACCAGCGGCGCCAGGCGGGCCTGGACCACGGCCGTCAGTTGTGGCACGACAAGCTCGCGCATTTGCGCATCGTCAAGGCGCGCTGCCGTGCCGGGGCGCGCGTCGTCGTCGAAGCCCAGGTCGAGATCGTCGGCGATCACGCGCCCTGGCTTGTAGTCGAGCAGCAAGTCATTGAAGATGCCCGCTTGCAAGGTCGTGCGCCTGACGGATTGCTCCAGGTCCGTGCGCAGCAGGCGCTCATCGAACCAGGCGTGGATGGCCGCCGTCATTTCCTGTGTTACCAGCTCTACAAGAGTACTCATCAGTATCGTCGTCTTTCCTTGCCTTGCACATGACAGCGCCACCGGCTGCCGTCACGGTCATGTTTGATATAAGGCACTATTTTAGGTGGCCGGGCCTGGCCGCAACAAGGGCCGCACGGGCGTCAGGACGGGGCAGTGAGGAAGCGCACGTCGATTTCATCGGATTGCGGGCCCACGGTGATCGTGGTGTGCCAGCCGGAAGGCTTGTCGTTGCCGTCAAACAAGGCGATGCGCGTGTGGATGAACAGGACGGAATACACGCCCGATTTCATGTCGCGGTTCAAGTCCCAGTGCATCAGTTCGATTGCTTCGCCCATGCGCGGCAGATGGGCGCCCGACGGCAGCAGGATGTTCTGGTTGATGAATTGCTTGCTCGGGCCCGGCTCTTTGTGGCGCGGATCGATGTAGCGGAATGAAACGCTGGTAACGATGTTTTGCATCTGGGGCACCTGCTTAAGTTATGTATGCGATGACAATAGCACAGGGGATGGCCGCTGCGTGCGCGCAAGTATCTAGGTATGTACGGTAACAGACGGTGCTTGACGGGTCATCGCGCTGGGCTTGCTTGTTCTTAACCATTGAGATTGCCGAAAACGCCATGATGCATGTATTCCTAGCGGAAAATCGCGCGGAGCTGGAGCGCCGTTGTCGTGACAAAGTGGCCAAGCGGCCCCTGCGTTTTTCGACTGAAATACAGTTAAGGGAAGGCATACCCATCTTCCTCGATCAGCTGATCCGCACCCTGAAGGCGGAAGAGGCGGGCAAGCTGGCGCAAAGCCTGGCCATTTCCGGCCCCGCCGACGGCAGTGCGCAGGGCACGTCGGAACTGGCCGACAGCGCCAGCACGCACGGCGGGAAATTGCTGGCGCTTGGCTATTCCGTCAGCCAGGTGGTGCACGATTATGGCGACCTGTGCCAGGCTGTCAGCGATCTGGCCGTGGCGCTGGGCGAGCAATTTGCCGTCGAGGAATTCAGGACGCTGAACCGCTGCCTCGACAACGGCATTGCCGAAGCCGTGTCCGAATTTACCCAGCGGCGCGACGTGCTCATCGCCAATGAGCAGGCACTGGCACTGAGCCAGCGTATCGGCTTTTTCGCCCATGAACTGCGCAATCACCTCAGCACGGCAGGCCTGGCCGTCGCGGCGATCAAGCAGGGCGGCATGGGCGTGACGGGCGCCACTGGCGCAGTGCTCGACCGCAGCCTCGTGGGTTTGCGTACCCTGATCGACCGCTCGCTGGCTGAAGTGCGGGTGGAGGCGGGCCTGACCCTGCAACGCTCGGTCTTTTCCTTGGATAATTTCATCAGTGAACTGAGCCATTCGGCCAGCCTGGAAGCGGAGTTACTGCGCTGCACCTTGATCGTCGACGAGGTTGCACCCTTGCTGCAGCTCAATGCGGACCAGGATTTGCTGCTTTCGGCAGTAGGCAACCTGCTGCAGAATGCCTTCAAATTTGGTGCGCCGAAGGGCACGGTAGTGCTGCGCGCGTATGCGCACGGCGAACGGATCAGGATCGAAGTGAAGGACAATGGCGCCGGCCTGTCGCCGCAGGCTGTGGATGACATGTTTCTGCCTTTCACGCAAGGCGGCGCCAACAAGACGGGCCTGGGCTTGGGCCTGTCGATTGCCCGGCGCAGCGTGGAAGCGAATGACGGTACCTTGAGCGTGGAAAGCGCGCCTGGCCATGGCTGCGTCTTCATCATCGACTTGCCACGGCATGCCGCTGCTATGGCCAACGTCGCCACATGAACGGCGGCGGTCATGCCCTATGACATCCTGCGCGACAGCATCGCGCTCGAACCGGCGGGCGACGTCATCCGCTTTCATCTGACCGTCTTCGGCGTGGAAAAGACTTGCCGTATCAGCGTGACGGCATTGCGCAGCCTGGACCAGGGCCAGGGCGGCGACTGGCTGCTCATCTTCGACACCCACCGCCTGCGCATCGGCCAGCGCGCCTTCGCTTATCTGAGCCGCGACCTGCGGGTCAGCAGCGTGGTCTTGCGGGCGCTCGATTTTTAGCGGATGCGCCTGTCAAGCGGGCCGGGAATCGGTCCGGTCCGCCTGTGCCAGCCAGTCGCGCGGCGACAGCCTGGTGCAAGCGCGGAAGGCACGGGTGAAAGCCGGCTGGCTGGCATAGCCCACTTCCCGCGCGACATCCTGCACCAGCCGGCCTTGCTGGAGCAGCGCCTGGGCGCGCAACATGCGCTGGCCCGTCAGGTATGCGGCCGGCGGGCAACCGATGACCGCGTGGAACTGGCGCGCGAAGCGGCTGCGCGACATGCCGCACAGGGTGGCCAGTGATGCCACCGTCCATTGGCGCCCGGGATGGTCGCGCATGGCCGTCATGGCGTTGGCGAGGACGGCATCGGACGGGTCGAGCAGGCATGCGGCCGACATGAGATGGTTGGCCAGCGCATGGCGCAGCAGCTGGACGATCAGCACGTCGCACAAGCGGTTGAGCACCAGTTTCTGTCCCAGTCCGCCATGCTGCGCCTCGTCGAACAGCAGCTCGAGCACGCCAGCCATCGCCGGCAGTTGCGCCAGCGGCACCTGCAGGCAGGCCGGCAGGCTGTCGATCGCAGCCTCGCCGTCGCCCGCCAGATGCACGCTGGCGCATAACAGCTGCGCCGTGCCGGCACCCGTATGCAGACCATGCGCCTGCGGGCGCGGGTAGAGAATCAGCGTGGGCGCATCGACGTGCAGCCGGGTGCCGTCTGCGTGGACGAAGGTCGCCGGCCCTTCGCGCACCAGGTGCAGATGGCCCCTTCCCGGCTGCGCGGGAAAGTGGTTGTTGCCGCAAAACGTTCCCTGGAAAAAGGTGTCGGCTGAGAATCCAAAGCGCAGCAACAGGGCAGACAAGCGATCCATGGAAATTATAAAAAGACGATAAGATATAAATTGTATCCCATAAGCAACAAATGTTTCCTTTTTTATCGCTATGATGGCGCCTTGATGTTTGTTCTTACTGGAGTACGAAAATGGCATTGTCCAACTTGAAGATCGGCACCCGCCTGTACCTGGCCTTTGGCGCCGTCATCGCCTTGCTGGCGATACTGGTCGCGTCTGCGCAAGCGAATTTTTCCCGCCTGGGTGAGGCCAATGGACTGAATATCCATACGTACGAGGTCATGGGCGAGGCCAATGCCTTGCTCGAAAGCCTGATCAACATCGAAACCGGCGAGCGCGGCTTTGCCTTGACCGGCAAGGATAGCTCGCTGGAACCGCTGGCAAGCGGCCAGCGCGGCTTTACCGAACACTTGCAAAAGATCCGCGCCTTGACTGCCGACAACCCTGCCCAGCTGGAGCGGCTGAAGGCATTGGAAGGTGCTCAGCAGCAATGGCTGGCGACGGCGATCAATCCCGTGATCGCCTTGCGCCGCGCGGCGGCCGTCGATGGCAGCCTCGACGCCGTGGTGGCGGCGGAGCAGGCCGGCAAGGGCAAGGCAGCCATGGATGCGATGCGTATCTTGCTCGCCGACATAGGCAAGACGGAAAGTATGTTATTAGGGCAACGCGGCCAGGAAGCGGCCGCCTTGCAGTCGCGCACGACGTGGGTCTTGCTGGGCGGCGGCGTCATCGCCGCGCTGCTGGCGTGCATGCTGGCGATCTTGCTGACACGTAACATCACCCGCCCGCTGGTCGAGGCGGTGGCGTTGGCCCAGCGCGTGGCGCAGGGCGACCTGAGCAGCGATATCGTCGTGCGTTCGCAAGATGAAACGGGTCAGCTGATGGCCGCCCTGCGCGACATGAACACGGCGCTGGTTGGCATCGTGGGCGAAGTGCGCGGCGGCACCGATACCATCGCCACTGCTTCGGCGCAGATCGCCGTCGGGACCATGGACTTGTCATCGCGCACGGAACAGCAGGCCAGTTCGCTGGAAGAAACGGCATCGTCGATGGAAGAGCTGACGGCGGCCGTCAAGCAGAATGCGGACAATGCGCTGGCGGCGCGCTCGCTGGCGTCGGCGGCGTCCAGCGTGGCTGTCAAGGGCGGCGCGGTGGTATCCGAAGTGGTGCAGACCATGGGCTCGATCAATGATTCCTCACGCAAGATTGCCGATATCATCGGCGTGATCGACGGCATCGCCTTCCAGACGAATATCCTGGCCCTGAATGCCGCCGTGGAGGCTGCCCGCGCGGGCGAACAGGGACGCGGTTTTGCCGTGGTGGCCACGGAAGTGCGCAACCTGGCCCAGCGTTCGGCCAGCGCCGCCAAGGAAATCAAGGGTTTGATCGATGATTCCGTGGAGAAGGTGGGCGCGGGCAGCAAGCTGGTCGATCAGGCCGGTGCCACCATGCAGGAGGTGGTCGATAGCGTCCAGCGCCTGAGCGCCATCATCGGCGAGATCACGGATGCGAGCGAAGAGCAGCGCCTCGGCATCGAGCAGGTGAATGAAGCCATCAGTCAGATGGACCAGGTGACGCAGCAAAATGCGGCCCTGGTCGAAGAGGCGGCGGCGGCGGCCAATGCCATGCAGGATCAGGCGGCGCAGCTGTCGCACGCGGTGCAAGTGTTCCGCCTGAAGGACGCGCCATCGGCCACGCAGGCCGGTGCGGCAGGGGCAGCCGGGCATCGGCCCCTGGCCTTGACCATGCGTGGCTAGGCACCCGTAGCGTGGCGTCGCAGGCGGCGGCGCATGACATTTCCGCACAGATCGTCAAGTAAATGCAGGTATGGCTGGACGGAAATGTTACATCTGGGTATTCTGCGCATCTGATACTTATTTCTATACAGAAAAAAGTAAGAGGGCGGTTCGTGCTGGCGGCAACGCGGCTCGCACGGTCAGGCAAGGTCAGGCATGCAAAGGTGAAGTCGTCCGCTTGCTGAGCGAAACGGTCATATTTCGGCTCGCGACGGGCAGGGAAACAGTGCTGTCATCTTTAAAATAGTAGGAGAGGTTGCTCATGGATGCAGAAAAGGATGTTGTGTACGGTACAGAAGATTTGTTGATGAGTTTGTGCAACTCGGTGGTTCGGGTGCTCAACGTTGCAACGCAAAGCAGAGTCAATTATTCAGGCATGGTGCAGCGCATTACCAAGACCGGCCTGAAGCCGGACATCGGTTGCTTCGTGATGTTCGATGGTGGTTTCACGGGTCTGGTGGTGCTCAATTTTGCCGCCGATACGGCGATGGAAATCTACGAGCGCTACATGTTGCACATGGGTATGCCGAAGTCGGAACTGGCCAATTTCTACACGTCGGACGAAGTGTCGAACATCATGGGCGAACTGATGAACCAGATCGTGGGCGACTTCACGGGCAAGGTGCGGCGCGAATTGCAAACGAACATCACCCAGAGCCAGCCGAAGATGCTGGTGCTGAACAAGCAGGTGATGCTCAGTGTAGACACGCCGCTGGACCGCCCGGAAATGCGTCGCGTCACCTTCTACACGGAAAAGAACAACATTTTCTATCTGGAACTGGCGATCGACCGTACCGAGTTCATCAAGCTGCACGATTTCGATTCGCGCGAAGTCGATGCCGACTCGCTGATGGATACGGAATACGCGAACCGCGAACGCGGCGCTGCCCCGGCGCCTGCAGTGGAACCGGAAGACGACGACAACGCCGACCTGCTCAAGTCGCTGGGCATGTAAGCAGCGGTGTCTGAACGTGGCCGGCGGCATCTTTGCCGCCGGCCACTGCCGTTTACAGCCGACAAGGCTTTGCTCCGGGCGCGTCCCTGCAAGATAACTTCCCCTGTTGTTATGGCAACGTCAATGTTTCCATGCGGCGCATGCCGACCATGCCGCTCTGCTGGCTGTCATCGAGCGACCAGTACTCGAGCGCATACACATAACTGCCATCGATGATGGTCAGCGTTTCCTTCTGGCGGCCGTTGGGCGCCTTGTAATACAGGCGCCGCGCGGGCTTGCCATCCATGGTCTGGTTGAATGACTGCGGCGAAATCGTGACGCGCTTGCCAGACTTGCCCGCCATCGACATCGCCGTGATCGTCACATAGGCCCTGTCCGGGCAGCGCGCCAGCAGGTGCGCGCCGCTCAGCACGGTGGGCTGCGTTTGCTCCAGCGGGTAGCCAAATGCCTGCACGCCGACGATATCCATGCATTGCATCTGCTGCGCCAGGGCCGTCAGCGCGGCCGGGTCGAGCGCGCTGCTCAAGTGTTTTTCGGCGGCCTGCGCCTGTCCCAGCGCCCAGCGGCGCTCCAGCTCGGCCAGCGAAATGTCGCTGGGCACGGGCAGCGGCGCGGGAGCATCGGGATCGGCGGCGCTGGACGTTTCCGCCTGCATGCGCGCGGCGACAGAGTGGCTGCGCCCGGCTTGCTCAAGCGGGGTGGCAGCCAGGGCCGTGTTGGTCAAGACGGCGATGGCCAGCATCAAAGCATGTTTTGTCGGCATGGGATCTCGTGGAGGTGCATCTTGCTTGATAAGAAAGATGTCGAACGGCTTAGTCGCACCTTTGATGACTGTGGAAAATTCAGTGTGGCAGAAGATACAAACTCTCTATAAAAGAAAGTATTTTTTAGTAGCGCAGTGATATACATCAATAAGATTGTCACACATATACACAAATCTCGCTACCCTGCCTGAGGGCTGTTCCATCGCGGGTGTTTCTTTGCCACTCCTTATCTTAAGTCATTGATTGTTAAGGCTTCCATTTACTGCAGTCAGGTGGCAGTGATGGTGTCGCATCCGCAGTAGTCTGCTCATCGGCTTTTATCATTCCGGAAAGCAAGACAGGCTTGCATGAGTGCGACAGCCTATCTGGCTGCCCGGCAGGGCGCTTCTTCTTGCGCGACGCGGTGGCGTGATGTTTTCTGATGATCACAGTCAATTTGGAGGCTGGATGTTGAAACGACAGTTATTGTGTATCGATTTGAGTGGCAATGGTTTGCTGCATGAGGCAGGCATGCGGCAGTTTGGGGTGGCATGGGAAGGCTGGAAAGTCTGCAGCGTGACCGGCCTGGCGGCTGCGGCACGCGCGCTGCGCACGCAGGCTTTTCCGGTTGGTATCCTGATTTCGCCGCTCGACGGACTGGGAGAAATCGACAGTTTCTTGCATCAGCACTGGGAGATGCAATGGGTGGGCATTTTCCCATCACGCGCCTTGCAGACGGCCGCATGCCGGCGCCTGGTCCGCGACCATTGCTATGATTATCACACTTTGCCTGTCGATATGCTGCGCCTGCGGCATACCTTGGGCCATGCCTATGGCTACGCCTCTTTGCGCGAGATGCCGGACGCGCCTCTGTGTGCGCTGGAACAGGCCGATATGTCGCTCAAGGGCAGTGGCGTCGCCATTGGCCGTCTGCGGCACCAGATCCTGAAGGTTGCCGGTGTCAGCGCGCCGGTGCTGATCTGGGGCGAGTCGGGTAGCGGCAAGGAGTTGACAGCGCAAGCCATACACGTCCATTCCGCGCGCGCGGCAGGTCCATTCGTGCCCATCAACTGCGGCGCGATTCCGGCTGGCCTGGCGCAATCGGAGTTGTTCGGCCATCAACGGGGCGCATTCACGGGAGCCACCTGCGACAAGCGGGGCCTGATCGAGTCGGCGGCCGGAGGCACGGTATTTCTCGACGAAATAGGCGACCTGCCACTCCCCTTGCAAACCAATTTGCTGCGCTTTCTGCAGGAAAAAACGATTTACCGTGTCGGCGCCACGCACAGTATTCCGGTCGACGTGCGCGTCATTGCAGCCTCGCATGTCAATTTGCTGGAGGCGGTGAAGCAAGGGACGTTTCGGGAAGATTTGTACTACCGGCTCAACGTGCTGGCGCTCGATGTGCCTCCCTTGCGCGAACGGAGGGAAGACTTGATGTTGCTGGCAAACCATTTTTTTGCCACCTATGTATCGGAACGGGCGCCGCTGGTGCGCGGCTTCAGCAACGCCGCCGTCGAAGCGATCTGCAGCCATAGCTGGCCGGGCAATGTGCGCGAATTGATCAACCGGGTGCGGCGCGCCATGGTGATGGCGGAAGGCAGGGCGATCCTGCCGGAGGACCTGGGCCTGTCAGTTGCGCACGCGCCGGGCGCCGATGTCGCACTCGGCAGTATTCGCTGGCGTGCGGACCGTGACGCCGTGCAGGCCAGTCTGGCCAGTGCCGGCAGCAATATCAGCAAGGCGGCACGCGACCTGGGCGTGTCGCGCATGACGCTGTACCGGATGATCAAGAAGCTCAATATTGAATGTTGAACCTGGCGCCCAAGAGGAAGTCCTTTGCCCTGCGTGCGGATAGTCGCAGCTGTAACGGTGTAACAGCATTGAGACAGGCGCGGGAGCGGCATGGCATCTTGCAAGTGATTGATTTTGCGCAGATATCTTTATTTTGGCAAGCCGTGACGGAAAAGCCGGTGGCGCACGACTGTGACAGTTTTCCGTGTTTTGTTTGCCAAGTTTCCGAGGGGAATGCCATGCAAGCCGAAGAGCATCGAATAAGGCTTTGTAATTCAATGACTTGGCCAAATTTTTTATTGCTGGCACTAAATTTGCAGTGTAGCTGTGGACCCGACGCTTTTGTCTGGTGCCAGCATCCTGATTAACTTTTAAAGAGGAAACTGCAATGAAAAAAACTCTCATCGTGGCAGCGATCGCGCTGGCCTTCGGATTCAGCGCTCATGCCCAGAACAGTGGCTCGACCAAGGTCGACGATGTCAATGGCAACAATACCCAGACGGCGAGCAACACCACGACACAGTCCGGTTCCGGACCCGGGGCGAGCGCGCATTCCAGCGCCTCGCAAGACAATAACTCGGACCAGAATAACGACAAGAGCACGGGGCAAAACAATAGCAGCGGCAACGCGAAAGCCACGGCGCTGGGCGCATCTGCGGCAAATAATGGCGGTACCAGCACCAGTAACGTGGCAAATGCCTTCAATACATCGACGGCGACGGCAGCGAGCACCCTGAGTGGCGCGGTGTCGGGCAACAAGGTCAGTGATATCGGCAATGTCGCCACCAATAATGGCAATACCAACGGTGGCACTGGCAAGGGGGGCATAGGCGGCAGCGCACAGGGGGGCGATGCCTATGGCAAGGGCGGCTCGGGCGGCGCGGCCATCGGTGGCGACGGCGCATCGGGTGCGAAAGGGGGCAGCGCCAGGAATGGCAGTGCCATCAATGGCGCGGCGATGGTGGGGGATAGCACTGCCGGGGCCGGTGGCGCGGGCGGACTGGCCAAGAACGCCAGCAGCGGGGACGCTGGCGCTGGCGGCAAGGGTGGTGCAGGTGGTCGTGGTGCTGCCGGCGGCGATGTCTATGGCGGCAACGGTGGCAAGGGCGGCCTGGCTGGTGCGGCCAAGGGCGGCTCCGGCGGCGATACTGGTCGCACGACAGGCGGTAACGGTGGCGATAGCGGCAAAGCCTTCGGCGGTCCAGGCGGCGATGGCGGCAACACCCACAGTGCCGCTGGCGGCTCCGGCGGTAGCGGCAGTGCCGGTAGCCTGGCCAAGAACTTCGGTAGTGGTGCCGCCACAGCCAACGGTGGTGCGGCGACGGGCGGTGCCGGCGGTGCCGGTGGCACCAATACCGGTGGCGCGGGGGCCGCAGGCGGTGCCGGTAGCTCCGGTGCCGGTGGTGCTGGCGCCGCGTTGACGAGCACGGGCGGCGCCGGGGCCGCTGCAACTGGTGGTACCGGTGGTGCCGGTGGCGCCGGCGCGGGCGGCACCAGCACGGGCGGCAATGGTGCCGCTGGTGCTGCGGGCGGCAATGGCGGCAGCAGCGGGATGGCGCAAAACACGGGTGGCGCCGGTGCGGCTGGCGGCAGTTCGAGCAATGGCAGCGCCAGCAATGGCTCGCCATCAAACGGCAGCGCCATTGCTGGCGCTGGCGGTGCTGGCGGTGCTGGCGGTGGCAGCAATAGTGGTGGCGCCGCCGGTAGCGGTGGCACCAACACGGGCGGCGCGGCAACCGGCGGTTCCGGCGCGGGCGGCTCGGGTGGTGCCGGCGGTGCGGTGGCCGTCAATGCCGGTGCGTTCGATATGTCCAACACCATGAGCGGTACCGCGCAGTCGGCGGCAGGCTTGCTGGTCATCAGCCAGAACAGCGGCATCTCTTCGCTGATACAGCAAAGTGTGACGGTGCAGGCCAATCTGGCAGTGGGACACTAGGCTGCTTGTCAGTCTAGTGTCAGGCTCCGCCGTGGCAATGCCGCGGCGGAGCATCGCAAGTCATGAACAAGGGGATGAGCATGCGCCTTTTTTTTCATTCGATATGCTGTGCCAGCCTGGCCTGTCTTTCCACAGGTGCCATGGCTGGACAGGAAGCAAGGGCGCTGCCCTTGCTTGCCGGGCCAGAGTTGAGTCTGCCGATTGCTGCTCCGACCACGGCGCTGACCGCGCTGATGCCGTTGACGGTCGATGGGATTTTTGCGGGGGGGCTTGGCCGGGCCGCTGGCGCATCCGCCCTGGACCAGGCGCGTGGCGGCACCGAGACGGTTAGCAATGAAGCGCGGCTGAGTGGCTTTGTCACTGGCAACTCGGCCAGCTACGTCAGTACGGGCGCCAACACGATCGATGGCGCCGCATTTGCCAACGCTTCCGGCATCCCGATCGTCATTCAGAATTCGGGCGCCAATGTGCTGATCCAGAACGCCACCATCATCAATTTGCAGTTGCGCTAGGCATGGCCACGCCCAGCACATGCTCGTTGCTCATGCTATGCCTGCCCTTGCTGGGCGGCGTGGCATCCCCAGGCGCCGGCGCGGCCGATATCGGTGCCTTTGGCACGCGCTTCGAGGTGCCGCTGGTGAGCATGCGCGAAGCGCGTTTCCAGCGCACCTTGCACCAGCAATACGACTTCAGTTGCGGTTCCGCCGCGGTGGCCACCTTGCTGACCCATCATTATGCCGATCCAGTGACGGAAGAGTTTGTTTTTGAGCAAATGTACCAGCAAGGTGATCAGCAAAAGATACGCAAAGAGGGATTTTCCTTGCTTGATATCAAGCGTTTTCTTGCCAGTCGTGGCTTTTTGGCCGACGGGTTTCAGTTGCCGCTGGATAAGTTGGCAGAGGCGGGCTTTCCCGCCATCGTGCTGGTGGCCGAGCAAGGCTACCGGCATTTTGTCGTGGTCAAGGGGCTGGGCCAGAGCCGCGTGCTGATCGGCGATCCGGCCGGCGGCACGCGGGCCATGCCGCGCGCCAGTTTCGAGGCGATCTGGCAGGGCCGTTTGCTGTTCGTGATCCATGGACGCGTGACGCCGTCCGCACCTGGCCCGGTGGCGACCGAGGGGGCAATGCAGGCGGCCCGCTTCAATGATGCCGATGACTGGCGCGCGGCGCCGCAAGCGCCACTGGGACTGGCGATCAGCCGCAGCGGGCTCGATCAGCTCACCATGCCGAAGAATGACGGCGGGAATTTTTAATGGCGGGCAAACGCCACGCTGGAGGATATATGCACAAGAAAGAGCGGTTTGCCGCTGCCAGCCTGGCGTGCCTGCTTGCTGCCGCGCAGAATGCCGGCGCCGAGCCGCCAACAGCGGGCTGGACGCCGGTCAGCGAGGAAACGCTGGAGCAGGCACGGGGCGGTTTCGACATGCCAGGTGGCTTGAGCCTGTCGTTGGGGATAGAGCGCCTGGTCAGCGTCAATGGCAGCGTGGTATCGAGCGTGGCGTTCACGATTGCCGACTTGGCGCACCTGAGCGTCGAGGAAGCGAATCTGGCGCGTACGGCAGTCGCCTCGATGACCGTCCTGCAGAACGGCGCCGGCAACGTGTTTTCGCCAGGCCCGATGGCGCAAACGATGGCCGGCACCGTGATCCAGAACAGCTTGAATGACCAGGTCTTGCGTACCCAGACGATCATCAATAGCAGCGTGAACAGTCTGCAATTGCTGAAGCTGGCGAACTTCCAGGACACCTTGCAAAATGCACTGGGCAGTGTTGCAGGTCCCAGATAGGGTTTTCAGCAAGCCGCCCGGATTCCCCGGGCGGCATCGTGCAGTAGCACCGGGTCATTGCGGTTGGGCTGCCAGGGCCGGCTACTGATAGGCAGGGCTTGTCATCGGGAGAGACTATGCGGCATCTTTACTTATTGCGATTTGGTACGGCAGGTGTGTCGGCTATCCTGCTGTGTGCAGCCGTTCAGGCCCAGCAAGCGCCGGGCACCAGCCAGGACGATCTGGCGGCGCAGCTGGAAAGCCTGAAAGCGCAATTGGCCGAACAGCGGCACCTGCTGGAGGCGCTGCGCGCATCGATGCATGAACAGCAGCGCCGCATCGATGTGCTGCAGGGCAATGAACCTGTCGACAATAACCGCCTGGCCCGGCAGCGGGGCACGGGTTTGCGGGCGGCGTACTTGTCGCTGGCGGACATCCAGGACGCCGGCTCCGCGCCACAGGCGCCACCCCCGACGCCCCAGCCGGTGGGGCAGGCGCCAAGCCCGCCTGTCCGGCCGCCCGAAGTGGCTCCCCTGTTCGAACAGCCCGGCGTGCTGACGCCCAAGGGACGCTACGTGCTGGAACCGTCGATGCAATTCGGTTACTCGTCCAGCAATCGGGTCGCCCTGGTCGGCTACACCATTATTCCCGCCTTGCTGATCGGCTTGATCGATGTGCGCGAAGTCAAGCGCAATACCCTGACCGGCGCACTGACCGTGCGCACCGGCTTGAGCAACCGTCTTGAAGTCGAAGCCAGGGTGCCATATGTCTATCGCTCCGATGCCACCGTCAGTCGCGAACTGTTTACCGGCACGGCCTCGGAGCGGGTGTTCGACACCAGTGGCCGCGCCTTGGGCGATGTCGAGGTGGCCGCCCGCTACCAACTGAACAATGGCGGCGCCGACAAGCCATACTACGTGGCCGGCCTGCGCTTCAAGTCGCGCACAGGACGCGATCCGTTCGAGGTCATCACGGACTGTACGCAGCGCTGCGTGGGCGAGAACGCGACCGGGACGGGCTTGCCGTTGGACTTGCCCACCGGCTCCGGTTTCTATTCACTGCAGCCCAGCCTGACCTGGCTGTTTCCCTCCGATCCAGCCGTATTCTTTGGCAGCATCAGCTACCTGCACGGCTTCAAGCGCACTGATGTGAGCCGCCTGGTGCTCAATGGCGTGCGCGAACCGCTCGGCACCATCGAGCCAGGGAAGATTTTCGGCGTGAATTTCGGCATCGGTCTGGCGCTGAATGAAAAGGCCTCGCTCAGTCTGGGCTACGATCACAGCAGCGTTGGACGCACGCGTCAAAATGGCATGACCGTGCCCGGTTCCGTGCGTACGCAGCTGGGTACCCTGCTGATGGGGTTTTCGTATCGCCTTGGCAAGGACCGGAGCTTGAATGTGTCGGTGGGCGCCGGTCTGACGCGCGATACGCCCGATGTTTCCATCTCGGTCAGGTTGCCGATGACCTTCTGATCGGGGGCGGCGGGCAGGGTAGGCCTGGCAGGCTGCCACTGCCGCGCTGCTAGCGGCCGGCCATCGCCGACGCAATCTCGATCGAACTCAGTTTCCAGCCCCACACGCCATGGCGCTGCAGGACCAGTGCACCTTCCTGCGCATTGCCATCCTTGGCGCGCACGACGAAGGTGTTTACGCCGGCATAGCCTGCCGAATAGTCGGCCTTCTTCCGTGCGCCATCGGCCGGCGCATCTGCCGTGTCGCTTGCTTGCGGGCTGACGGCGCTTTTGTTGACCAGCGCGACGACGCCGGCGGGCGAGACCATGGTGTCGACCATCTTGCCCAGCATGGCGCTGGCGATCGACTGGCCCAGGGCGGCCAGCGGGTTGCCGCTGCCGGCTGTCGCCTCGATGCTGCGCGCCATGCTGGCCTCCAGCTGCGCCTTGACGCTGGCGCGCAGGGCGGGGAAGTCCACGTGCCCGGCCAGGGCTTCGGCATTGCGTTCGGCCAGGGCGGTCTTGATCTGGTGCAAGGCGTAGTACGGCGAAGCGTAGGCGGTGGCGGCGACGGCAATGACGGCCACGGCGGCGGCGATGGTGATTTTTTTCAAGTGATGCCTGCGAGGTGATGAGTGGGAAACGGATACCGCGCAGGGTATCTGCTAAATGGAACTGCGGCAATGGTATTTTCTTGCCATCATCTGCTGCCTGTATTTCTCCACATTTGCTCAGAGTGCTCTCGCCGGGCTACTATAGAGTGGAAGAGGGTGGGTGCTGTATAATGGGAGAAAAGTACTTAACTAGCTGTTTTAACTGAATAAAGACCCAATATCACATGCTATCAACCGCAAATATTACGATGCAGTTTGGCGCCAAGCCATTGTTTGAGAATATCTCCGTCAAGTTCGGCGACGGCAACCGCTATGGCTTGATCGGCGCCAACGGCTGCGGCAAGTCGACGTTCATGAAGATCCTGGGCGGCGACCTGGACCCATCGGGCGGCAATGTCATGCTCGATACCAACGAGCGCCTGGGCAAGCTGCGCCAGGATCAGTTCGCGTTTGAAGACATGCGCGTGCTCGACGTGGTCATGATGGGCCACACGGAAATGTGGGCCGCCATCCAGCAACGCGACGCGATCTACGCGAACCCGGAAGCGACCGACGACGACTACATGCAGGCGGCCGATCTGGAAGGCAAAGTGTCCGAATACGACGGCTACACGGCCGAATCGCGCGCGGGCGAACTGCTGCTGGGCGCCGGTGTCGCCATCGAGCTGCATCAAGGCCCGATGAGCAATGTCTCGCCAGGCTGGAAGCTGCGCGTGCTGCTGGCGCAGGCGCTGTTCTCGAATCCGGACATCCTGCTGCTCGACGAACCGACGAATAACCTGGATATCAACACGATTCGCTGGCTGGAAGACGTGCTCAACGAGCGCAACTCCACCATGATCATCATTTCCCATGATCGCCACTTCCTGAACCAGGTCTGCACCCACGTGGCCGACATGGACTACGGCACCCTGAAGATTTACCCGGGTAACTACGACGAATACATGTTCGCCTCGACCCAGGCGCGCAACCAGCAGCTGGCCAACAACGCGAAAGCGAAAGACAAGGTTGCCGAGCTGCAGGAATTCGTGCGCCGCTTCGCCGCCAACAAATCGAAGGCCCGCCAGGCGACATCGCGTGCCAAGCAGATCGAAAAAATCAAGGTCGACGACATCAAACCATCGTCGCGCGCCTATCCGTTCGTGCGTTTCGACGGCGAAAAGAAATTGCACCGCCTGGCTGTGGAAGTCGAGAACATCTCGAAAGGTTTTGACCGCCAGCTGTTCAAGAATTTCAGCATCATGGTCGAAGCGGGCGAGCGCATCGCCATCATCGGCGCCAACGGCGCCGGCAAGACCACCATGCTGCGTTGCATCGCGGGCGACATCGCCGGCCTGCAGCCGGACCAGGGCCGCGTGAAGTGGGCGGAAAACGCCAACGTGGGCTACATGCCGCAAGATCCGACGGAAGATTTCGCCAAGGACACTAACCTGACCGACTGGATCGGCCAGTGGACGAAAGAGGGCGACGATGACCAGGCCGTGCGCTCCATCCTGGGCCGCCTGCTGTTCGGCGGCGACGATGTGAAAAAGGCCGTCAAGGTACTGTCCGGTGGTGAAAAGGGCCGCATGATGTACGGCAAGCTGATGCTGGGCCGCCACAACGTGCTGATGCTCGATGAGCCGACCAACCACATGGACATGGAATCGATCGAATCGTTGAACATCGCGCTGGAAAAATACGCGGGCACCCTGATCTTCGTCTCGCATGACCGCGAATTCGTGTCCTCGCTGGCCAACCGCATCATCGAGATCAAGGAAGATGAAGTGGTCGATTACCGCGGCAACTATGAGGATTACCTCAGAAGCCAAGGGATTGATTAATTATGTAGGGTAACGTTGTGTCGGATTACGCGCTGTGCGCTAATCCGACCTACGTCAGGGTGAGTTGCCCGGGTTGGTCGCGTAGGTCGCGTAGGTCGGATTAGCCGGGCCGCCGAGGCGCAGCGTAATCCGACATGACAACGCCTGCCACCCAGCCCCACACCGACGCGCCGCGGTCCTTTCGTTCCGGCGCACCAGCTTCATTGCGTTCGTGCCGGTCTATCCCGTTTTTGTTTGACACAGCCATGCAAACTTTAGCCATCAAATCCGTCGAGTATGAACATCCACAAGACGGAGCCAGCTGCACTGCCCACGCATGGGCACGCACGCCAGCGACGCCTTCCCCGGCTGAAAAAGCCGAACTGATCACGCGCATCAAGCGCCTGCTGATCGAGCGCGAAGCCGTGCTCGTTGCCCACTATTACGTTGATGCTGACCTGCAAGACCTGGCCGAGGCCACGGGCGGCTGCGTCTCCGATTCCCTGGAGATGGCCCGCTTCGGGCGCGACCATCCGGCCAAGACCCTGGTCGTGGCCGGCGTGCGCTTCATGGGCGAAACGGCCAAGATCCTCAGCCCCGAGAAAACCGTATTAATGCCTGACCTCGACGCGACCTGTTCGCTCGACCTCGGTTGCCCGGTGGACGAATTCACGGCCTTCTGCGATGCCCATCCGGACCGCACGGTCGTCGTCTACGCCAACACCAGCGCGGCCGTCAAGGCGCGCGCCGACTGGATGGTGACGTCGTCGATCGGCCTCGACATCGTCGCCCACCTGCATGCGCAGGGCAAGAAAATCCTCTGGGCACCCGATAAACACCTGGGTTCGTATATCCAGAAGGAAACGGGCGCCGATATGCTGCTGTGGCAGGGTAGCTGCCTGGTGCACGACGAATTCAAGGGCATCGAACTCGATTTGCTCAAGGAAGAGTATCCGCAAGCCAAGGTCCTCGTGCATCCGGAGTCGCCCGCCAACGTGGTGGCGCTGGCCGACATGGTGGGCTCGACGTCGCAAATGATTGCGGCAGCGCAAACCATGGATACGGACACGTTTATTGTCGCCACCGACAATGGCATCCTGCACAAGATGCGCGCGGCCGCGCCGGGCAAGCGTTTCATCGAAGCGCCCACGGCCGGCAACAGCGCCACCTGCAAAAGCTGCGCGCACTGTCCGTGGATGGCCATGAACGGCTTGCTGAACCTGGCGCAAACGCTGGAAAACATGCACAATGAAATCCACGTCGATCCCGCCGTCGGCCAGCTGGCCGTGCGCTCGATCAATCGCATGCTCGACTTCGCCGCCGCCAAGAAGGCGGGCCTCAAGCCGGGTGCGGACCTGGCAAAAGAAACCACATTGTTCCAAGGAATCGGTCCAGCATGAGTACCCTCGTTAATTCTTTCGCTCCTTTCGATCCGGCCCTGGCGCGCGCGTTCGAAGGCAATCTGCTGGCCGCCTTGCTGGAAGACGTGGGCCAGTGCGACCTGACGGGCGAACTGGTGCCGCCCGACCACATCGTCACGGCCCGCGTCATCGTGCGCGAAGCGGCCGTGCTGTGCGGCGCGCCGTGGTTCGAAGGCATCATGAAAAGCCTGGACCGCAGCATCGATATCGTTTGGCATTACGCCGAAGGCGACATGATGACGGCCGACAGCGTTGTCTGCACGATCCAGGCGCCGGCGCGCGCCCTGCTCACGGCAGAGCGCAGCGCCCTCAATTTCCTGCAGCTGCTGTCTGCGGTCGCCACCGCCACGCGCCAGTATGTCGATGTGATCGCCGGCACCAGGGCTTCCATCCTGGACACGCGCAAGACCTTGCCGGGCCTGCGCCTGGCGCAAAAGTATGCGGTACGCGTCGGCGGCGGCAAGAACCAGCGCCTGGCCCTGTACGATGGCATCCTGATCAAGGAAAACCATATCGCGGCGGCGGGCGGCGTCAGCCAGGCCCTGGAAAACGCGCGTAACCTCGACGCGGGCGTGCCCGTGCAGATCGAGGTGGAAACCCTGGCGCAATTGCGCGAAGCGCTCGATGCGGGCGCCGTCTCCGTGCTGCTGGATAACTTCAGCAACGACATGCTGCGCGACGCCGTGGCCCTCACCAACGGCCGTGCCTTGCTGGAAGCGTCGGGTGGCATCCATGCCGATACCGTGCGGGCGATTGCCGAAACGGGCGTGGACCGCATCTCGATCGGCAGCCTGACCAAGGACGTGCGGGCCACCGATTACTCCTTGCGCATCGTCGGCTGATGCGAAAAAGCGGGCGGCGCCTGCTGGCCCTGGCGCTGCTGTGGCCGGTGTTGCTTGTGCCATCGCAGGCGCCAGCCCGGGAACTGCTGGCCGTGGGCGCGCAGTTCGAGCGCGTGTTCGAGTACCAGAACAGCGGCGAGTATGGCGGCCTGGGCGCGGAACTGCTGCGCCTGATGGCGGCGCGCACGGGTAACACCGTGCGTTTTCGCATGGTGCCGTGGGCGCGCGCGCAAGCCATGCTGGTGCAGGGCCAGGCCGATATCCTGATCGGCCCCTACAAGACGCCCGAGCGCATCGCCAGCATGGCGTTTTCCGACAAGCCGTTTTACCAGGACCAGATGGTCTTTTATACGCGCCAGGACGCCAGTTTCGGCTGGGATGGCGACTATAGCGTGCTGAAGAACCGCAGAGTGGTGCTGCTCAATGGCTGGGCGTATGGCGCGGACTGGGAGCGCGTGCGGCCCGGCTTGCAGGTCAGCGTGGCCAACAATGTGGAAAATGGCTTGAAGATGCTGGTGCACAATCACGTCGACGTGTTCGTCAGCAACCGCCGCAATACCGATCCCGTGATCGCCCGCCTGGGCTATGCTCGCCAGGTGAAACCTTTGCCCAAGGTCATCGAAGTACAGAATGGCTATTTCGCCTTCCCCCGCTCGCCGACTTTCGACAAGCTGCGCCTGCAGTTCGACCAGGAATTGACTAACCTGATCGAGACAGGCGAACTGAAGCGGCTGGGCAAGCGCTACGACGTCGGCGTGCCCTGAGCGCATGCCGCCCGACCAGGCGGCATGCTGGCTTTGCCTGCATTACAGCTGGCGCGCCTCAAACGTATTGCACTGCGAAATCTGGCCGCTCTCGATACCCTTGCTGAACCAGCGCACGCGTTGTTCCGAAGTGCCGTGCGTAAACGAGTCGGGCACGACATGGCCTTGCGACTGGCGCTGCAGCGCATCGTCGCCGATGGCGGTGGCCGCTTTCAGTGCCGCTTCCACATCGCCCTGTTCCAGGATCTTGCGATCCTGGTTCGCGTGGAATGCCCATACACCGGCAAAGCAGTCGGCCTGCAATTCCAGGCGCACGGACATGGCGTTGGCCTGGCGCTCCGATTGCGTGCGGCGCGCCTTGTCGACCTTCTCGGACAAGCCCAGCAGGTTCTGCACGTGGTGGCCCACTTCATGTGCGATCACATAGGCTTCGGCAAATTCGCCCGAGACCTTGAAGCGCTGCTGCATCAGCTTGAAGAAATCGAGGTCCAGGTAGACTTTCTGGTCACCGGGGCAATAGAAGGGGCCGCTGGCGCTCTGGCCCGTGCCGCAGGCTGTGGGGATGCTGCCCGAAAACAGCGCCAGCTTGGGTTGCACATAGGTGCCCCCTTCGGCCTTGAACAGGGCGCCCCACGTGTCTTCCGTATCGGCCAGCACGGTTTTCACGAAGCGGGCCATGTCGTCCGATTCGGGCGGCTGGCGCGCCGGCGACTGGCTTTGCTGGGTGCTGACCTGGCCGCCACCGCCGCTGAGCAGATTCAGCAAGGTCAGGGGATTGACGCCCAGCACATACGAGCCGACGAGGGCGATGACGATGGTGCCGATGCCGATCGAGCGCCCGCCAAAACCGAAGCCGCCACCACCGCTACCACCACTGCCTCCTTCGCCACGGTGGTCTTCCACATTGTCGCTTTCGCGATTGCCTTCCCATTTCATGATCTTTACTCCTGCTGCGATTGATTGGTGACGTCTCAACATGCTGCTTGAGGCGAATCTTGTTATTATCGCAGTAAACCGCGCCGCGACAGGGGCGACAATGTTACGCTTTGCAACTTTCCAACCACATCACAACAGGTGCACGCATGGCGCTTGCCAACGATACACGCATTTCGCCCACGGCGGTGGTCCAGGCACAACTGGACGCCTACAACGCCCACGACGTGCCCGCCTTGCTGGCCATCTATGCCGATGATGCGCAGCAATTCCAGCACCCGGATACCTTGCTGGCCACGGGCAGTGCGCAGATCGGCCCCCGTTTCACGGCGCGTTTCGCCGCCAGCCGGCCACAGGCGCAGTTGCTCAACCGCATCGCTTGCGGCAAGCTGGTGATCGACCACGAGATCGTGCATGGCGACACGCCGGACGGTGTTTCCGCGCAGGAGCTGGTGGCAACATATGAGGTGGAACAGGGGCGCATCGCGCGTGCCTGGTTCAGCTTTGGCGCCCTGACGCGCCTGCGCGTGGCGCTGCCGGCCGATGTGCCCGCCATGAATGCACTGATCGCCCGTTCCGGCGTGGCATTGAGCGCGAGGTTTTATACGCAGGAACAGGCCGAGGCCGTGACGCGCCACGTGTTCGGCGTCGATACGCAACTGGTGGCTGACCAGACGTATTTCGTCATCGAGCGCGACGGCGCCATGCTGGCCTGCGGCGGCTGGAGCCGGCGCGCCACCCTGTATGGCGCCGACCGTGCGAAGAGCGGGCCGGACCCGCTGCTCGACCCGGCCAGCCAGCCTGGCCGCATCCGCGCCTTTTTTGTCGAGCCAAGCGCCGCGCGCCAGGGCCTGGGCAGCATGTTGATGCGCCATTGCGAACGCCAGGCGCTGGCCGCCGGTTTTACTGCACTGGAACTGGCCGCCACCTTGCCCGGCGTGCCGCTGTACCTGGCCAGCGGTTTTGCCGTCACGGAAGATTTTTACCTGGACTTGCCCGATAACATCAAACTGCCGCTGGCGCGCATGCACAAGCGGCTGTAAGGCTGCTTACCAGGGCAACGGCGCCTGCTCTCCATTGGCATGCTCGCCGTAGTACAAGGACGGCAGGAAACGCGACAGATAGGTAAATTCGCTGTAGCAATGGCGCAGCAAATTGAGGCCCAGCACGTCGGGCACGTCGCGCACGGGATCGAGACTGTTGCGGCCCAGCAAGAAGCGGCTGCGCAGTACGCAGCCCGTGGGCGTGTCGCGTGTCAGGTGCAGCATTTCGCCGTCGAGCGGGTCACCGTGCGGATCGAGCACCACGTGGTCGCCAAAGCCGATGCGCGCGCAGATGGCGGCCGACAGGGCGCCGCTGTCCTTGGCCAGTTGCAGTTGCGCCGGGTCAAAGACCTCCTTCGGATCATGGAACTTCAGCTTGGCTTTTACGGGCGCAATGTCGCCCAAGGATTCCACCGCCTCGATCGAGGCGCCGTAATAACTCTCTCCCTTTTTCCACGCGCTGTTCCAGCCGTGATGGGCCACGTGATCGTGCGGATGCCACCACTTGATGTGCTGCGTCGTCTCGAAAAACGTAAACCACCAGTCCAGCATGCGCCCGCTGCAGCCGTGCAGCTCCGTGCGCGCCGCCACCAGCAGGCAACCGTCTTCCAGGCGCGTGATACCCGTTTCCAGGTGCAGGGGAAACGGGTCGAGCAAGTCGCCCGTGTTGGTGATGCTCCATGGGAATTCAATAGGCTTCGTCATGTCGTTCTCCTTTGTTGGGGTGGGACAATTATATATTAAAGAAACGTATAGCGTTTCCTAAATATGTTTCAGTGTAGAATTGCCCATCGATCAAGACTGGAGCCGGCATGCAGGAAGAAGAGAGCAAGGCTGTGCGTGGACGGGGCCGTCCGGCGCGTCCGCCCGAGGAAGCACGCGAGGCGGCCGTGCAGGCGGCCACCTGGCTGCTGCTGCACGAAGGCTATGCTGCCACGACCATGGAAGCGGTGGCGCGCCACGCGGGCATGGCAAAGAAGTCGCTGTATCAATATGCGGCCAACCGCGAGGAACTGGTCGCCCTGGTGGTACGCGGCTGGACGGATGCATTTTTGCCGGCGATGGCGCACGATGCGGCCGCGCCCGGCGAAGTGCTGCCCTTATTGAAGGAGATCTTGCAGACGATGGCGGCGCGCGTGCTGACGGCGGACGCCGTCGGCCTGTTCCGCCTGCTGTGCACGGAGTTTCCCGCGCGCGCGCAGTTACTTGCCGTGTATCAGCGCAACGGTATCGAGCGGGGCACGGCCTTGCTGGCAGAGTGGCTGGCTCGCCAGGCCGCGCGCGGTCATCTGGCGCTGCACGATGGGCAGGAACTGGCCGGCTTGCTGCTGGCCATGGTGATTGCCGAGCCGCTGCGGCAGATGGCGCTGGGCTTGCTGGCGCCTGTGCCCGCCTGGGATGCCACTTCCCGCATCGACGCGGCGCTGCGATTGCTGGGCGGCCAGGCCGTCAAGGTAGCTGGTGCTTCAGCGCTTCGCGGTAGCTGAGCGGCGATAGTTGCAGGCGGTGCTCCGTAGCAAAAGCTAGCACCTCTGCCGGCGCGTGGCGCGCGTAATCGCGCAAGGCCCAGCCGATGGCCTTGCGGATGAAAAACTCGTCTTCATGCGCCAGTGCCAGGGCCGCGTCGAACAGCCAGCCGGCATCCGTGTCGGCGCGCCAGCCCAGCTGGTGCAGCATGGCGATGCGGCGCAGCCAGAAATCTTCGTGCTGCAAGGCTGCGTCCATGTGCGCATGGCCGTCGCCGCCGCGCCGCAGTTCCGCCTGCAGCACGTCGCCCACGATGCCCGCCATGCCGTCGACGCTGTCCCACCAGGCGCGCTGGCGCGCCAGGCCGAGCAGGGCGGGGAGGTGTTCGACGCCCAGCTGGCGCCGGTGCAGGGCCAGCATGTCGAGCGCCACGTGCTGGTATTCGCGCTGCGGCTGCTGCCACAGCAGTTGCGCATGTTCCAGCAGCACATCGGCCCCCACGCCTCTCAAATTTGCCAGCAGGGCTTTCACTGCCAGCCGCCGCTGCGGCGCGGCCACGCCCAGGAACACGAACTGGTCGCGCATATACGCCTGCATGGGCGCCGCACGGCCCGGTTCGGCAACCGCTTCCAGCGCGATTTTTAATTCTTCATGTAGATTCATCGCATCTCCAAGCGTAAAAAAAGCGCTCCGTGGAGCGCCTTTTCATCTTCATCCAATCTTATTGGATTTTTGCCTTCTTCATCAGTTCATCGCGGTAAGCCGCGAGTTTCTTCTGTTGCAGCGACTCGGCCACTTGACCCTTGACTTCTTCCAGTGCCGGCAGCTTCGTCGGACGGGTTTCTTCCAGCTTGATCACGTGGAAGCCGAATTGCGATTGCACGGGCGTTTGCGTGACCTGGCCTGGTTTCAGGGCCACCATGGCGTCGGAGAATGGTTTCACGTACGAAGCTGGGCTAGCCCAGTCCAGGTCGCCGCCATTGGCTGCGGAACCGTCTTTCGATACTTTCGCCAGTTCTTCGAACTTGGCGCCGCCTTTCAGCTTGGCGATGATGTCTTTCGCTTCCGCTTCGGTGGCCACCAGGATGTGGCGTGCATGGTATTCCTTGTCGCCCGCTTGTGCCTTGAACTTGTCGTACTCGGCCTTGATTTCAGCGTCCTTGACAGGGTTCTTCTTGACGTAGTCGGCCAGCAGGGCATTGATGATGATGCTTTGACGGGCATTGTCGATCTGCGACTTGACTTCCGCACGCGTGCCGTAGCCTTGCTTGTCGGCTTCCTGGATCAGCACTTCACGGCCGATCAGGTCTTTCTTGATGGCTTCGCGCAATTGCGGCGAATCGGCTTGCTTGCCTTGGGCGACGACTTGCTTGACGACCTGGTCAACGCGCGACGATGGGATGGCCTTGCCATTTACGGTGGCGACGTTTTGCGCGAAGGCAGGGATCGCGACGACGGCGACCAGGGCTAAGATCAGGCGGGCTGGCTTCAAAATCATGTTTATTCCTAATAAGTATACAAAAACCGGTACAAAAGATCGCAACTGTCGCGCAGTGCGCATTCAGGCGCAGAATACACGACCGGCGCCGAAAAGGGCGCCGGGGAGGTCAGTTCTTACTGAACTTTTGCTTTTTTGATCATTTCTTCCTGATACGCTTGCAGTTTCTTTTGCTGCAGCGCTTCGGCGATCTGTGGCTTGACTTCTTCCAGGGTCGGCAGCTTGGCCGCGCGGGTGTCGTCCAGCTTGATCACGTGGAAACCGTTAGGCGTTTGTACCGCGGTGTCGGTGACCTGGCCTTTTTGCAGTTTCACGAAGGCGTCGGAGAACACTTTCGGGAACGACGATGGGGCCGCCCAGTCCAGGTCGCCGCCATTGTCGGCCGAACCGGTATCTTTCGATTGCTTGGCCAGGTCTTCGAACTTGGCGCCGGCTTTCAGCTTGGCGATGATGTCTTTCGCTTCGGCTTCGGTGGCCACCAGGATGTGGCGCACATGGTATTCCTTGTCGCCCGTCTGGGCTACGAACTTGTCGTATTCGGCCTTGATTTCAGCGTCGTTGACGGGGTTCTTTTTCAGGTAGTCGCCGACCAGGGCGTTGATGACGATGGCCTGACGTGCGTTCTCGATTTGCTGCTTGACGGCTGCATCTTTACCGAAACCTTTGTTTTCCGCTTCTTGCATCAGCACTTCACGGCCGATCAAGTCCTTCTTGATCATTTCGCGCAATTGCGGCGAATCCGGTTGCTGGCCTTGGGCGACGACTTGCTTGACGACTGCATCAACGCGCGACGATGGGATAGGCTTGCCATTAACAACGGCAACATTTTGCGCAAAAACAGGTACCGCGACAACGGCGAGTAGTGCGATCAGCAAGCGGGCTGGCTTAAAAGTCATTATTAAATCCTGTTAGGGAAAGTTTCGTAAAAAACGCATGGAAAGAAATTGATAACATGGCTGGGGTACACCAAAACGCCATCCTTACACTACTTCGGACGGCGCCAGGGCCACAATCGCCAATGCATGTATCTCATTATGCATCATATCGTGCACGGAATCATACACCAGTCGATGGCGCATGACGAGCCTGAGCCCCTCAAATTGACTAGAAATAATGCGTAGATTGTAATGGCCTCCGCCCGAGGCGGCGCCCGCATGGCCCCGGTGGCGCGCCGAATCGTCTTCCAGTACGCATTCCAGAGGGGAAAGTGCCGTTTCCAGGCGGGTACGAATGCGCTGCATGCGCGTTGTCGTGTCGTTCGTCATCATGCGTCTTCCTTGATATGTTTGGCGAGGAACAGGGTTTGCGCCACGATGAAGGCAAAGAAGATGCCCGTCGCGCCAAACGCTTTAAAACTGACCCAGGCGGCCATGTCGCCCTTGTACAGCACGAAGGCGACGAACAAATTGAGCGCGCCGATGGCGCCAAAGAAAATGATCCATGCCGCCAGCAACTGGTTCCAGACGGCATCAGGCAATTGCACTTGTGCTTCCATGGTCTTGCGGATCAGGTTTTTCTTGAAGCCCACATGGGCGATCAAGAGGGCCAGGCCGGACAGCCAGTAGATCAGGGTCGGCTTCCATTTCAGGAAGAAATCGTCATGCAGGTAAATGCTGGCGCCGCCGAACACGACAAAGATGAACAGCGACAGCCACAGCATGCCGTCCACCTTGCGCCCACGCAGCAGCAGATAGCTGACCTGGCAGGCGGTGGCGACGATACCGACCAGGGTGGCAAGTATCCATGGCGCCTGGTCAGCCTTGATCAGGCCGCCAGACACGAAGCCGGACAAATATTGCTGCACGAAATCATGCGTGGCCGCTTCATACATGCCGCCCAGTTTGAAGGCGGCGAAGAAGGCGATCAGGGGGAATAGGTCGAATAGAAATTTCATGGCGAGACTTTACACTGGTCTTATTAAAATCATCTTAGGAATGGCTTAGGAGCAACCGGGGCGCTCCCAGGCCATACCGGCGTCTCAAGGCTGCGGATCGAAGCGCAAGGAAGCCGAATTGATGCAATAGCGCAAGCCGGTCGGCGGCGGGCCGTCCGGGAAGACGTGGCCCAGGTGGGCGTCGCAGACGGCGCAGACGATTTCCGTGCGCAGCATGCCGTGGCTGCGGTCGACGATCTCCGTGACATTCGCCGGATCGAGGGCCTGGAAATAGCTGGGCCAGCCGCAGCCGGAATCGAACTTCGTGTCCGAGGCAAATAACGGCGTGTTGCAGCAGACGCAGGTGTAGACGCCGTGTGCATGGTGGTCCCAGAACTTGCCCGTGAAGGCCCGCTCCGTGGCCGCATGGCGCGTGACTTCATATTGCATGGAATCGAGCATGGCGCGCCATTCGGCGTCGGTTTTCTTGACTTTATTGGTGGTCATAATGACTCCTCAGGATGAGCAACTGACTTCAAGGTGGCTGGCCCAATCGGGCGGCAGGGCCGCATAGTGCTGGTGTTCGGGCTGTTCGTCAAATGGCTTTTGCAGTATTTCCAGCAATTTCGCCACTTCCGTGTAGTCCTGCTGCTGGGCTTTTTCGATGGCCACTTGCGCCAGGTAGTTGCGCAGCACGTATTTCGGGTTGACGCCGTTCATGGCCGCCTGCCGCTCGGCATCGACGCTGTGCTCCTGCGACAGGCGCGCACGGTATTGTGCCGCCCACGCATCGAAGGCGGGGCGGTCGATGAACAGGTCGCGCAGCGCCGTGTCGTGTTCGGGGGCGGCCACCTGCAGTGTCGCCAGGGCGCGGAAAAAGTTGGTGAAATCCACGTGATTGGCTTGCATCAGCGCAAACATGCTGTCGAACAGCGCCGTATCGTCGTCCTGAATGGTCTGCAAGCCCAGCTTGGCGCGCAGCAAGGCATTCATCTTCTCCGCAAAGGCGGGTTGGTAGCTGTCCAGCGCCGCCTGCGCCAGTTCCACTTCGCCGATCAGCGGCAGCAGAGCCTGGCCCAGCGCGTAGCAATTCCAGTGGCCCACCTGCGGCTGGTTGGCGTAGGAATAGCGGCCCTGCTGGTCCGTATGGTTGCAGATGTGCTCGGTATCGAACGCTTCCATGAAGCCGAAGGGGCCGTAATCGAGCGTCAGGCCCAGGATCGACATATTGTCCGTGTTCATCACGCCATGCATGAAGCCCACGGCTTGCCATTGCGCGATCATGTGCGCCGTGCGCACGCACACCTCGGCCAGCAAGGCTTGATACGGATTTGATGCGGCGCGCAAATGGGGATAAAAACCGTCGATGACGTAATCGGCAAGGATTTTCAGCTCGTCCGGCTTCTTGCGGTAAAACCAGTGTTCGAACGAGCCGAAGCGCACGAAACTGGGCGCCATGCGCGTGACGACAGCCGCCGTTTCCACCGTTTCGCGCATGATGCCTTGCTGCGAACCCATGATGGACAGCGCGCGCGAGGTGGGAATGCCCAGCGCCGCCATGGCTTCCGAGCAGAGGAATTCGCGGATGGACGAGCGCAGCACGGCGCGTCCGTCGCCCATGCGCGAATACGGCGTGGCGCCGGCGCCTTTCAGCTGCAGCTCCATCGGTCCGTGTTCGGTGGCGATATCGCCCAGCAAGATGGCGCGGCCATCGCCCAGCTGGCCGGCCCAGACGCCGAACTGGTGGCCCGAATACACGGCCGACAGGGGCAGCGAGCGCTCGGCAACGGTATTGCCGATCAGCAGCTCCACATAATCGGCTTGCGCCAGGCGCGCGGCATCGAGGCCGATCAGGCTTGCCGCCGACGCGCTGGCGGCGACAAAGTAGGGCGCGGGCAGGGGCGTGGGCATCAGCCGCGTATAGAACGCGGGCGGCAATGTCGCGAAGGCATTGTCCAGTGGTAAGGTATGAGCGGTGATGGCGATTCCATTCAAGTAGATGCGCCGGCAAGGTGCGCCAGGCTGGAACACGATTTTACCGCACGGCGCGAAGGTCCGTACCGGACGCCGGCACTGCAAAAAACGGAATCGAAAATTCCATGCTGCATTGCAATATCGAAATGCGTTGACGATTTCCGCACGACCGTACGAAACTAAGGAAAATCTTTAAATTCCTACCATAACCGAGTAGCCACCCCAGGAGACACGATGTCGGCATTTCCCTTGAGTCCAGTGATGGGCCAGATGATGAATCAGCCTCTGCTGATTTCCAGCATTATCGAGTTTGCAGCGCGTCATTATGGAGGCAGCGAAATCATTTCGCGGCGGGTGGAGGGCGATATGCACCGTTATACCTACCGCGATTGCCACCAGCGCGCGCGCCGGCTGGCCAATGCCCTGCATGGACTCGGCATCGGCATGGGCGACCGGGTCGCCACCCTGGCCTGGAATGGCTACCGCCACCTGGAAGCCTACTATGCCGTGTCCGGCTCGGGTGCCGTGCTGCACACGATCAATCCGCGCCTGTTTCCCGACCAGATCGCCTATATCTCGAATCATGCGGAAGACCAGGTCTTGCTGTTCGACCTGACCTTTTTGCCCGTGGTGGAGAAAATCGCCGCCGAATGCACCTTCGTGCGTCATTTCGTCCTGATGTGCGACCGCGAGCGCATGCCTGCCAGCAGCAGCATCCCCGACCTGCTGTGCTATGAAGACTTGATCGCCACGCATTCCGACGAGTACACCTGGCCCCTGTTCGATGAGAATGCGGCCGCCACCCTGTGCTATACGTCCGGCACGACGGGCAACCCCAAGGGTGCCCTGTATTCGCACCGCTCGACCGTGCTGCACGCGTATGCGTCGGCCATGCCCAGCGCACTGAACGTGCGTGCCTCCGATACGGTGCTGCCCGTGGTGCCGATGTTCCACGTGAATGCCTGGGGCTTGCCGTATTCCGTGCCCCTGTCCGGCGCGCGCATGGTCTTTCCCGGCGCGGCGCTCGATGGCAAGTCGCTGTACGAACTGTTCGAGGCGGAAAAAGTGACGTTCTCGGCCGGCGTGCCCACCGTCTGGCTGGGGCTGCTGAATCACGCCTTGCAGAATAACTTGAAATTTTCCACTTTCCGCCGCACGGTGATCGGCGGCGCGGCGTGCCCGCCGGCCATGATGGATACCCTGATCGACAAGTTCGACATCGAAGTCATCCACGCATGGGGCATGACGGAAATGTCGCCGCTGGGCACGGCGGGCGGCTTGCAGACCAAGCACCTGGACTTGCCGAAGGACGAACAGCGCAAGATCCTGCAAAAGCAGGGCCATGCCATTTACGGCGTGGACATGAAGATCGTCGACGACGATGGCAAGGAATTGCCGTGGGATGGCGTCGCCTACGGCCATTTGCTGGTGAAAGGGCCGTGGATCATTTCTTCGTACTACAAGAACGAGGGCGGCGACGTGCTGCAGGATGGCTGGTTCCCCACGGGCGACGTGGCCACCATCGACACGGATGGCTACATGCAGATCACCGACCGCAGCAAGGACGTGATCAAGTCGGGCGGCGAGTGGATCGGCACCATCGACCTGGAAAACCTGGCCATGGCCCATCCGGCCGTGCTGCAGGCCGCCTGCATCGGCGTATTCCACCCAAAATGGGATGAGCGCCCCGTGCTGGTGGTGGTGTTGCGTCCCGGCATGACGGTCACGCGAGACGCCTTGCTGCAATTTTTTGAAGGCAAGATCGCCAAGTGGTGGACGCCGGACGACGTGCTGTTCATCGACGCCTTGCCCATGGGCGCCACGGGCAAGATCCAGAAGAACAAGCTGCGCGATCAATTCAAGGGGCACCAGCTGCCCGGCATGTAATCGAAGCGGCGCGCAAGGAGGGCACGGTGTTGTACCATAATGGCCGGCGCCGGCACCGTCACTGCGCGCCGCGACTAAAATAATACGAGCGTTCTTTTGTGCGGTATAGTGAAGCTTCATCCCTCGCAACCACTTCATCGCCAAGTAAACACCAATACACCAGTAAGGAAGAGACATGAGTGCTGAATATCAAGTGAACGGCGCCGTTGCCGTCATTACCCTCGCCAATCCGCCCGTCAATGGCCTGGGCCTGGCCACGCGCACGGCCGCCGTGGCCGGCATCCGCCAGGCGCTGGCGGACGAGGCCGTTAAAGCGATCGTCATCACGGGCGCCGGCAAGGCATTTTCGGGCGGCGCCGACATCAAGGAATTCAATTCGCCCAAGGCGCTCACGGAACCGACCCTGCACACCCTGATCAACGTCGTCGAGCAAGCCACCAAGCCGGTGGTGGCGGCCATCCACAGCGTCTGCATGGGCGGTGGCCTGGAGCTGGCGCTGGGCTGCAACTACCGCGTGGCCGCACCTGGCGCGCAGATGGCCTTGCCGGAAGTCAAGCTCGGCATCTTGCCGGGCGCGGGCGGCACGCAGCGGCTGCCGCGCGTGCTGGGCCTGGAAATGGCCCTCAACATGATCGTCTCGGGCACGCCCGTGGCGTCTGAAAAGCTGGCCGGTACGGCCCTGTTCGACGAAGTCATCGCCCCCGGCGCCGACTTGTTGCAAGCCGCCGTGGCCTTCGCCACCAAGGTGGCCGATGTGCGCCCGCTGCCGAAGGTGCGCGAGCGCAAGGTTGACTACCCGAACCATGAAGCGTTCCTGCAGTTTTCGCGCAATACGGTCAAAGCCATGTCCGGCCCGTTCCCTGCACCGCTGAAATGCGTCGATGCCGTGGCGGCCGCCGTGACGATGAAATTCGACGAGGGCTTGAAGTACGAGCGCGAACTGTTCATGCAGCTGGTGCAGTCGCCCGAGTCGAAAGCCTTGCGCCACGCCTTCTTTGCCGAACGCGTCGCCAGCAAGGTGCCCGACGTGCCGGCCGACACGCCCGTGCGCAGCATCGCCAGCGCGGCCATCGTGGGCGCCGGCACCATGGGCGGCGGCATCGCCATGAACTTCGCCAACGCGGGCATTCCCGTGATGCTGCTGGAAACCAAACAGGAAGCGCTGGACAAGGGCCTGGCCACCATCCGCAAGAATTACGAGAACACGGTGAAGAAGGGCAAGCTGACGCAAGAGAAGGCCGAGCAGCGCATCGCTCTGGTCAGCGGCACGTTGGCGTATGCCGACATCGCGCAGGCCGACATCGTCATCGAAGCCGTCTTCGAAGAGCTGGGCGTGAAGGAAACCGTGTTCCGGCAGCTCGATGCCGTCATGAAGCCGGGCGCCATCCTCGCCTCGAACACGTCCACCCTGGACCTGGACAAGATCGCCGCGTTTACGCAACGCCCGCAAGACGTGATCGGCACGCATTTCTTCAGCCCGGCCAACGTCATGAAACTGCTGGAAATCGTCCGTGGCAAGGAAACGGGAAAGGATGTGCTGGCCACGGCGCTGGCGCTGTCGAAAAAGCTGAAAAAGACGGGCGTCGTCTCGGGCGTGTGCGACGGTTTCATCGGCAACCGCATGATCGAACAGTACAGCCGGCAAGCCGGTTTCCTGCTGGAAGAAGGCTGCTTGCCGGAGCAAGTCGACAAGGCGGTGGAGAAATTCGGCTTCGCCATGGGCCCGTTCCGCATGGGCGATCTGGCCGGCAATGACATCGGCTGGGCCATCCGCAAGCGCCGCACTGTGGAAAAGCCGGAAGTGACGTATTCGAAGACGGCCGATTTGCTGTGCGAACTCGGACGCTACGGCCAGAAGACGGGCGCCGGCTGGTATGACTACAAGGCGGGCGACCGCAAGGCGTATCCGTCGGAACAGGTGAACGCCATGATTATCCAGCACTCCGCCGACATCGGCGTGACGCGGCGCAAGATCAGCGACCAGGAAATCGTCGAACGGCTCGTGTATGCGCTGGTCAACGAGGGCGCGCGCATCCTGGAAGAGGGCATCGCCCTGCGCGCTTCGGATATCGACATGGTGTATCTGACGGGTTACGGCTTCCCGCTGTTCCGTGGCGGGCCCATGTTCTATGCGGACACGGTGGGCTTGCCGAACGTGCTCGATACGATTGCCGGTTATGCGAAAGGCCGCCACGGTGAAGCGTGGACGCCGGCGCCGCTGCTGGTGAAGCTGGCGGGCGAGGGCAAGGGTTTCAATAGCTAATCCGACGCCAACAATATTGTCGGATTACGCGCGGCTTTGCCGCACCTCGGCGGCCCCGCTAATCCGACCTACGCCTCTACGAGGGCTCAAGAGCCGGGTAGGTCGGATTAGCGCGCAAGCGCTTAATCCGACACCACCACGGACGCCAGCAAGCATGTTTACTTCTTCTTCGCCACCATCTTGATCGCCTCGTTGACGATGACGGGGTTGTCTTTCTGGATGTAGTAGCCGGCGCCCGTGATGCGCTCGATGGCTGGCGCGCCGGACAGGCGCTGCCAATCTTTTTCCTGGGCCCGCACCACGTTTTCAAACGAGCCCATTTCCTCGATGCTGAACTTGTCGCGCACCAGCAGCATGGCGGGCACGCGCAGGGGGCTGCTCATGTCGACATGCTGCAGGCATTGCGTCTGGGCATCGAATTCGGCCGATTCCGTACTGTTGAACATGAGTTTACGCCGCGTCTTCACGAGCATGGCGTAGGTGGACGCGTCCGTTTGCATGCGGTTCCATTGCTGCGGGTGCGTGGGGTCGAGCAAGACCAGGCCGGCCACGTCCTGCGGGTACAGCCTGGCATATACATACTGGTACAGCCCGCCCAAACCATGACCGACCAGCACATACGGCGGTTTCAGGCCCGCTTGCGTCAGCAGGGCGCGCTGCTGGGCGGCGATGGTGCAGGGGTCGCGCGGCGTGGTGGTTTTGCGGCTGTCGCCGTAACCGGGACGGTCGTAGACGAGCACGCGGTGCTGTTTGGCCACTTCGGGCACCACCTTGGCCCACACATCCTTGCCGTCGCCCATGGCCGACTGGAACACCACGGGCATGCCGCCCTGGCCGCTCAAGGCATAGGCGATGCTGGCGTCGGGCAGGGCGGCGGTGGCGGGCACGCCCGGCGTGACCGGGGCAGAGGGCAACAGAGAACAGCCGGAAAAACAGCCTGCCAGCAGCAAGCCGGCGCTGGAGAGGAGCATGGTGCGCGCGGGGCGGCCGACGAATAGATGATGCATGAATCTCCTTCTTGGTGCAGGGACCGGTATGGCGTGCCAGCCATTATAGGCAAATCATGGAAAAGTGAAAATGCTGAACAGAACGGGATTTCCCGTCGTGCTAGCCAACGTCGGCGCGATGGCAGACGGCTTCGATGCGGTTGCCGTCCGGATCGAACAGGAAGGCCGCGTAATAGCTGGCGTGATAGTGGCGCAGGCCGGGCGCGCCCAGGTCGATGCCGCCGTGCGCCAGGCCCGTATGCCAGAACGCTTCCACGGCCGCGCGCGAGGCGGCCTTGAAGCAGCAATGGCGGCGCGGCGCGTCGTCTGGCCTGGGACCCAGGCGCACGGAAAAATAGCTGCGGTCGGGGTGCTCGGCATCGCTGCGCTCGCCGTAGCCTATCCATGCATGGGCATGGTCGCTGCCCACCTTGGGCACGCCCAGCGCGGCGAAGATGGCATCGTAGAAGCGCTCGGCGCGCTCCAGGTCGGCAACGGTAAGGGAAACGTGATCGAGCATGGGCATTCCACTGTAAAAACAAGGACGGCCATAGCATAGCCCGGATCAGGACGGCCGTGGGACGAAGTAACCGAGTGACACCGGCAGTGGCCGACTGCCGGTTAAGGCCGGTTGGCGAGCCGGGCCACGATGCTGCGGCTCATCAGCTGCACGCGGGGCGCGAACAGCATCACGGCGCAGAAGGCCACGGGCCAGGCGGCAAAAAACGCATGGCGCCAGCGGGGCAGGAAGTCCGCCTGCAGGCCGATATTGAGCCAGGTGACCCAGGCGCTCATCAGCAGGGTCATCACCAGCGACATCAGGAAGGCAAAGGTGCAGCGCAGGCGCAGGGCATCGGACATGGCGTGCTTTCAAAATAGTGGAAAGATGCCAGCGTAACGACTTGCAGCAATCTATACTAGAGCCATATTTTTAATTTCAAATTCCATAAATGCAATCATGCTTGATGATTTAGCCCTGTTCGTCGCCATCGTCGAGGCGGGTAGCCTGCATGCGGCGGCCGTCAAGGAAGACTTGCCTGCCGCCACCGTCACGCGCCGGCTGCAAAAGCTGGAAAGCCAGCTCGGCTACCGCTTGCTCAACCGCAGCGCGCGCCGCTTGCAGCCGACGGCGGAAGGCTGGCAATACTACGAGCAGTGCCGTCCCCTGGTGCACGCCTTGCGGCAAGCGACGCAGCAGCTCGACGCCAGCCTGTCGGCCGTCTCGGGCAGTATCCGCGTGCTGGCGCCCGTGAATTTCGCCAGCGGCTTGCTGACGCCCGCCTGGGTCAGCTTCATGCAGCAGTACCCGGATATCCGCCTGGAGCTGGAACTGTCGAACCTGCTGCAAGACCTGGTGGGCAGCGGCGCCGACCTGGCCATCCGCGTGGGCGCGCTCGACGATTCTTCGCTGATGCAGCGCCGGCTGGGCAGCGCCGCGCTGGTGATGGTGGCGGCGCCCGCCTACCTGGCGCGCGCGGGCGTGCCGCGCGACTTGCAGGAGCTGGCGCGACATGAATTGATCGTGGCCGAACCGCTGCGCAGCTGGCGTTTGCGGCGTCCCGGCGATGGCGCCGAAATGGTGATCGAACCGCAGGCACGCCTGCGCGTCAATGAAATGCGCCTGGCCGTGGAGATGGCGGACGCGGGCATCGGTATCTTGCTGTGTCCGCTACTGCAGTGCCGCGACGAAGTGGCCAGTGGCAGCCTCGTACGCGTGCTGCCCGACTGGATGCCGCAGCCGCGTCATGTGTACGCCGTCTGGACGCAGCGGCGCTACCTGCCGGCCCGCGTGCGCGTGCTGCTGGAACACCTGGCGGCGTTTGCGGCGGGCAATCCGCTGTTGAACGACGCGTTGGATGAGCAGGGCGCCGCACTGCCCTGATCCTTTCTAATCAGTAATACCGAGCGCTTGTACTTTCCGTCAGGATCGCGTTAAGATAAAGCTTGCTCGCTTATCCAGTGGGCAATCTGGTGTTTTTACGCGCAATCCGTCCCTATCCATGAGAGTAGCAATGAAATATCTGATCGTTCCCTTCTTGCTGGCCATGACTGGCTGTGAAGTCTTGTATGACGCGAACCGGGACAAGATCGGTGAGTATTGCAACAGCCTCAATAATTTTGACGACCGCAATGCCTGCCGCAAGCGCAACCAGACCAGCTACCAGGAATACGTGCAACAGCGCGACCAGGTGAAACAGGGCACTAAGTAAGCTCGCCGCCGCATACGCCGTATAAAAACAAACGCCGCTGACCAGTCAGCGGCGTTTTGCATTGCGGGCCCCGGCGTTGCGGCCGGGGCTGGCGCCGGATCAATCGTCGGCGTAGATATTGTTATCCTTAGTTTCCTTGACGAACAGGGTGCCGATCACGACAGTGGCCAGGGCGACGACGATCGGATACCACAGGCCGTAATAGATGTCACCTTTGAAGGCCACCAGCGCGAAGGCCGTGGTCGGCAGCAAGCCACCGAACCAGCCGTTACCGATATGGTAGGGCAGGGACATCGAGGTGTAACGGATACGCGTCGGGAACATTTCCACCAGCATGGCGGCGATCGGGCCATACACCATGGTCACATACAGCACCAGGATGAACAGCAGCAAGACCACCATCGGCTTGTTGATCTGATCCGGATCGGCTTTCGCAGGGTAGCCCGCTTCCTTGATGCCGGCACCGATTTCTTTCTTCAGTGCCGCTTCGCGGGTCTTGCTTTCAGCATCGAAGTTCAGGCCGTCGGCCGTCATGACGGCGTTAAACGAGGAAAACTCCTTCGTACCGATGCGTACTTTGGCGATCGAGCCGGCCGGCGCATCTTCTTTCGTGTAGTTCACCGAGCTGTTCGACAGGAAGCCCGTGGCGATGTCGCACGAGGATGGGAACTTCTTGGTGCCGGTCATGTTGAACTGGAAGTGGCAGGAAGCCGGATCGGCCACCACCACCACTGGCGAGTTCTTCAGTGCCGCTTCCAGCTGCGGATTGGCGAAGTGGGTCAGGCCGCTGAAGATCGGGAAGTAGGTCAGGGCGGCGATCAGGCAGCCGCCGAGGATGATGTACTTGCGGCCGATGCGGTCCGACAGGCTGCCGAAGAACAGGAAGAACGGCGTGGCCAGCAGCAGGGCGATGGCGACGAGCACGTTGGCCGTTGCCAGGTCCACTTTCAGGGTCTGGATCATGAAGAACAGGGCGTAAAACTGGCCCGTGTACCAGACGACGGCCTGGCCGGCGGTCAGGCCGATCAGGGCCAGGATGACGATCTTCAGGTTTTTCCACTTGCCGAACGCTTCCGTCAGCGGCGCTTTCGAGGTCTTGCCCTCGGCTTTCATCTTGGAAAACGCAGGCGATTCATTCATTGCCAGGCGGATCCAGACGGAAATACCCAGCAGGATGACGGAAACCAGGAAGGGAATGCGCCAGCCCCAGGCCTCGAAATCCTTCTCGCCGGTCGCCAGGCGGGTGCCCAGGATGACCATCAGCGACAGGAAGAAGCCCAGGGTTGCCGTCGTCTGTATCCACGCCGTGAATGCGCCGCGCTTGCCTTCAGGCGCGTGCTCGGCCACATAGGTGGCTGCGCCGCCGTATTCGCCGCCCAGTGCCAGGCCTTGCAGGATGCGCAGGATGACGAGGATGATCGGCGCGGCGATGCCGATGGAGGCATGGCCCGGCAGCAAGCCGACGATGAAGGTGGAGCCGCCCATGATCAAAATCGTGATCAGGAAAGTGTACTTGCGGCCGATCATGTCGCCGAGGCGGCCGAAGACCAGCGCGCCGAACGGACGCACGATGAAGCCGGCGGCAAAGGCCAGCAGCGCGAAGATGAAGGTGGTGGTGGGGTCGCCGATGAAAAATTGCTTGGCGATGATGGAAGCGAGCGAACCGTACAGATAAAAATCGTACCATTCAAAGACGGTGCCGAGCGAGGATGCAAAGATGACCTTGCGTTCCTCGGGCGTGATCGGCGTTCCCTTGGTGGAAAATTTCCGTACGTCGGCCGAGCCGGATGGTGTTGCCATGGTTTGTCTCCCTATGTTTTATAGTGAACCATTGCCGAGGTCTTTTTGACCATTCTTGCAACAGCTGGAGCCGAGTGTGTTCTCCGAACCTTACGTCATGCTTGCTTGAAACTTACACCAGGCTTACAAATTGCCATCCATCAGAACTTTGCGAACGACCGTACTTAAATGTGCTATTCTGCTTCCGAGACAGCATGAATGACCCATCATTGACCACATAACATTCCCACAAGGAGACACAGCATGAATGAAGCCGTCATCGTATCGACCGCCCGCACGGGCCTGGCCAAGTCCTGGAAGGGCGCGTTCAACATGACGCACGGCGCCACCCTGGGCGGCCACGTGCTGGCGGCTGCCGTCGAGCGCGCGCGCATCGAGGCGGAGGAAGTGGAAGACGTGCTGGTCGGCTGTGCCTTCCCCGAAGGCGCCACGGGCGGCAACATCGCGCGCCAGGTGGCCTTGCGCGGCGGCTGCCCCGTCACGACGGCCGGCATGACCGTCAACCGCTTTTGTTCCTCGGGCTTGCAGGCCATCGCCCTGGCGGCACAGCGCATCATCGCCGGCGAAGGCGATATCTATGCGGCGGGCGGCGTGGAATCGATTTCCTGCGTGCAAAATGAAATGAATACGCATATGTATCGCGACGTCTGGCTGCAGCAGCACAAGCCGGAAGTGTACTGGCCCATGCTGCAGACGGCTGAAACCGTGGCCAAGCGCTACCAGATTTCACGCGAGCGCCAGGATGTGTATGGCGCGCAAAGCCAGCAGCGCGCGGCAAGCGCTCAGGCGGCCGGCCTGTTCGACGCGGAAATCGTGCCGATGACCACCATCATGGGCGTGGCCGACAAGGCCAGCGGCATGCTGGTGTCGCGCGAAGTGACGATTTCCAGCGACGAAGGCATCCGCTTTGATACCACCTACGAAGGCGTAGCCAAGATCCGTTCCGCCATGCCGGGCGGCGTCATCAGCGCTGGCAATGCCAGCCAGTTTTCCGATGGCGCCTCGATGGCCATCGTCATGAATGCGAAAGTGGCCGAAGCGAAAGGCTTGCAGCCGCTGGGCATCTTCCGCGGCTTCGCCGTGGCCGGCTGCGAACCCGATGAAATGGGCATCGGCCCCGTCTACGCGATTCCGAAACTGCTGAAAAAGGCGGGCTTGACGGTGGCCGACATCGGCCTATGGGAACTCAATGAAGCATTTGCCGTGCAAGTGCTGTATTGCGCCGACACCCTGGGCATCCCCATGGAGCGCCTGAATGTGAACGGCGGGGCGATTGCCGTCGGCCATCCGTACGGCGTGTCGGGCGCGCGCCTGACGGGCCACGCCTTGATCGAAGGCAAGCGCCGCGGCGTGAAATACGTGGTAGTGACCATGTGCATCGGCGGCGGGCAGGGTGCGGCCGGCCTGTTCGAAGTACTTTAATCTGTCATCCCCTCTGCGGGCGGCTTCCAGGGCCGCCCGTTTGCATTCCACCGGTGTGCTCTGCAAAATACGCCGATAGCGGGTACAGTCATGCTTCATTAATAAACAAGCAGCCTGCCACCATGATCAAGCACATCGTTTTCTGGAAACTCAAAGACCACGCCGAAGGCGCCGACCGCGCCACCAATGCCTTGAAGCTGAAAGCCTTGCTCGATTCCTGTTCCGACCTGGTGCCCGGCATATTGAAATTCGAGGCGGCCGTGGCCCAGCCCGGCCTGGAAGCGACCTACGACATCGTGCTGTACAGCGAGTTCGCCAGCCGCGCAGCGCTCGACGCTTACCAGAACCATCCAGAGCACGTGAAAATCAAGCCGTTTTTTGGGGCCGTGCGGGAAGCAAGGCAGTGCATGGATTACGAAGTGTAGTGACACCGAACCAAACCTGCTGCGCGTCGGTATAGGGTGGCCTGCGATGCTCACCGTACTACAGTACGGTTGCGCTTCTCGGCCACCTCTCCCTTCCGCTCGCTACGGTTTTGTTCGGTGTCGTGAATATCAATGTTAGCTATCAACTTTATTGACAGGAGCATCATGACCACTTACCAACGCATCGTCCTCGCTTCGCGTCCCACGGCCGAAGTGCAGCCAGATAACTTCCGTCTGGAAACGAAAGACATTCCCGCCATCACGGAGGGGCAATTGCTGGTACGTAACCAGTACCTGTCGCTCGATCCCTACATGCGCGGGCGCATGAGCGCCAATAAAAGCTATGCGGCGCCGCAAGCGCTCGATGACACCATGATCGGTGGCACGGTAGGCGTGGTGCTCGAATCGAAGCATCCGAAGTTTGCCGTGGGCGACACGGTGGTGGGAACCCTGGGCTGGACGGAAGTGGCGGTATCGGACGGCACCATGCTGCGCAAGGTCGATACGACGCATATTCCTGCCTCGGCCTACCTGGGTGCCGTCGGCATGCCGGGCATGACAGCCTGGTATGGCTTGAACCAGATCATGGCGCCGAAAGCGGGCGAAACCGTGGTCGTGTCGGCCGCCAGCGGCGCCGTGGGCAGCGTGGTGGGGCAACTGGCGAAACTGAAAGGTTGTCGCGTGGTCGGTATCGCCGGCGGCGCGGAAAAATGCGCGTATGTCGTCGAGGAGCTGGGCTTTGACGCCTGCATCGACTATAAGGCGGGCAGCTTGGCGTCCGACCTGGCGGCAGCCACGCCGGACGGCATCGACGCCATCTTTGAAAACGTGGGCGGCGCTATCTTTGATGCAGCGCTGGCGCGCACCAACGCGTTTGGCCGCGTGGCCGTGTGCGGCTGGATCGCCGGCTACAACGGCGAACCGACGCCGCTCGACAATGCCCGCTTCATCCTCACCAACCGCCTCACCGTGCGCGGCTTCATCGTCTCGGAGCAGCCGGAATTCTGGCCGCAAGGCCTGGCGGAGCTGGGCACCCTGGTGGCGACGGGCAAGCTGAAATTCCGCGAATCCGTGGCCGACGGCCTGGCCAGCGCACCGGAAGCCTTCATTGGCCTGTTAAAAGGCCGCAACTTCGGCAAGCAGCTGGTCAAGCTCAGCTGATCTCTCTGTGGAAAGGCAGGCCGTGCGACAATAACGGCTTGTCTCTTTCTACATTACATCATGACCAAGCACACCATCCGCCTCGGCGACTGGGCCACCCTGGGCCAGGACGCCACCGCCATCCGTTTTGAAGTTTTCGTCGATGAACAGAAAGTGCCGGCCGAGATCGAACTCGACGACATGGATGCCGTCTGCCTGCACGCCGTCGCCTATGACGAGGCCGGCAAGGCCATCGGTACGGGCCGGCTATTGCCGGACGGCCATATTGGCCGCATGGCCGTGCGCCAGCCGGGCCGCGGCACGGGCGTGGGCGGCGCCATCTTGACCTTGCTGATGGACAAGGCGCGCGCACGCGGCGATGCCGCCGTGGTGCTGAACGCGCAAACCGTGGCCGCGCCATTCTATGCGCGCCACGGTTTCGTGCAAGCCGGGGATGTATTCGACGAGGCGGGGATTGCGCATGTGGAGATGCGGCTGGTGTTCCAGGGTGTTGTCGGATTACGCGCGTAGCGCGAATCCGGCCTACGACGTCAACGGTAGGTCGGGTTAGCGCGCAGCGCGTAACCCGACACCACCAGCACCATCAGTTCTGGGCGTGCGACTGGCGCCATTTATCGAGAATCACGGCCAGCACGATCACGACACCCTTGGCCACATACTGCCAGAACGACGACAGTCCCAGTATCGTCAAGCCATTGTTCATCACGCCGATGATCAGGGCGCCGATAACGGTGCCCCAGACGGAACCGACTCCGCCCATCAGGCTCGTGCCACCCAGCACCACGGCCGCAATCGCATCGAGTTCATAACCGGTACCCCAGTTGCCGTTGGCCGCATACAAACGGCTGGCCGACATGGCGCCGCCCAGGCCGGCGAACAGGCCGCTGATGGTGTAGACAAACATCAGCACGAGGCCGACCTTGATGCCCGTCAAACGGGCCGCCTGGATATTGCCGCCGACAGCGTAGATGTGCAGACCCAAGGTCGTCTTGCGCAAAATAAACCACGTCAGCAAGACGACGGCCGCCGCCAGCCAGATCAGCCAGGGGATGGCCAGGAAGCTGCCGTTGCCCATCCATTCGAAGCTCGGGATTTCCGTGTTCAGCACGCTGGTGCCGTCGGCGAACAGGTAGGCCGCGCCGCGCAGGGCCGTCATGGTGCCCAGGGTGACGACGAAGGGGTTCAGGCCGACGAGGGCCACCAGCACGCCATTGAGCGCGCCCAGCAGCAGGCCGACGATCAAAAACGTGGGGATCGAAAAGCCGGCGAACTGGGCCGACAAAGACATCAGCATACCCGCCACGGCCGAGACGGCCAGCACGGAGCCGACCGATAAATCGATGCCGCTGGTCAGAATGACGAAGGTCATGCCGGAGGCCAGCACGATATTGATCGAGACCTGGCGGAAGATGTTCATGGTGTTGTTGCTGGTCATGAAGGTGGACGTGCCGTCGGCCGAGAAATACACGGTCAGACCGTACATGGCGAGGTATAGCACGACCAGTACGGGCAGCATGCCCAGGCGGCGCATCAGGTTCGAGGCATTGAAGGGTTGGCGCGCGCTTGCGGCGCCGCCGGTGGTGGTGGTAGTCATGATAGTTCTCCCTGTATTGATTTTTTAAGCGGCGTCCAGATGGGTGGCATAGGCGAGGATGTTTTCCTGCGTAATGTCGTCGCCCGTCACTTCGCCCGTCAGGCGTCCTTCGCACATCACCATCACGCGGTCGCAAATGCCGACCAGCTCGGCCAGTTCGCTGGAAATGCACAGCACGGCCGTGCCCGCATCCGCCAGTTGGTGGATGATTTTATAGATTTCGCTCTTCGCGCCCACGTCCACGCCGCGCGTCGGTTCGTCGAGAATCAGCACTTTCGGTGCGATGGCCAGCCAGCGCGCCAGCAAGACTTTCTGCTGGTTGCCGCCAGACAATCCCCCCACGATGCCGTCCGGGCCAGATACCTTGACGTTGAGGTTGGCAATCGCCTCGCGCGTGAGCTGCGTCAGGGCGCCACGGTTGACCACGCCCGCCGTGGAATGTTTGGACAGGATGTTCATCGACATGTTTTCCATGGCCGACAATTGCATGAACAAGCCCAGGCTCTTGCGGTCTTCCGGCAAATAGCCGATGCCGTGGCGTATCGCCGTCAGCGGCCGGTGGATGTGCACTTCCTGGCCGTCGAGCCACACTTGCCCCGATTGCTTCTTGTCGGCGCCAAAGATCAGCCGCGCCAGTTCCGTGCGGCCCGCGCCGACCAGGCCGGCAAGTCCCGTCACTTCACCCGCATGCAGGGTGAACGAGGCGGGCTTGACCTTGCCGCCGCCCACGTTTTCCACGCGCAGGCGCTCGGCGCCCCGCGTGGTGCGCCGCTGGTGTGCATAAAAGTCGTCGGCAGGGCGGCCCACCATCATTTGCACGACTTTCTTTTGATCCAGTTCATCCTTGCCCAGTTCGCCCACATAGGCGCCGTCGCGCAGCACCGTGATGCGGCGCGCCAGGCGTTCCACCTCGGCCATGCGGTGGCTGATGTAGAGCACGGCCAGGCCCTTGTCACGCTGTTCTTCGATAATGCGGAACAATTGTTCGGTTTCCCGGTCGGACAGGGCGGCAGTGGGCTCGTCCATGATCAGGATGCGGCTTTCGTGCACGAGGGCGCGGGCGATTTCCACCTGCTGCTGCTCGGCGATCGACAGGCTGGACACCATGGTGTCCGCGTCGAAGCGGGAACCGAGGTCGGCCAGGATGGCGTTGGTGCGCGCGCGCATTTCGCCGCCCTTGACGGTCCAGAACGGTCCCTGCGGCTCGCTGCCCATGAAGACGTTCTGCGCCACCGTCATGTTCTTGGCCACGCTCAGTTCCTGGTAAATCAGGTTGATGCCCAGCGCGCGGGCCTCGCCCGGGTTGCGGATGCGGATTGGCTTGCCGTCGAGGATGATTTCGCCCGCATCGGGGGTGTACACGCCCGAGAGGATTTTCATCAGGGTGCTCTTGCCGGCGCCGTTCTCGCCCATCACGGCATGGATTTCGCCGCTGCGCACCGTCAGGTGCACGCCGCGCAGCGCGCGCGTGGCGCCAAAGCGCTTTTCGATGCCGCGCATTTCAAAAATAATATCGTCGCTCATGACTGTCCTTCCTTGCTGGTGAAACTGGCGCCGCCGGCCAACTGGCAGGCGGCGCCACGTGGTTCAGGTCAGGCAGATCAGTTCTTTACCCAGCCCGTGTAGGTGGCGACGTTTTCCTTGGTGATGGCCGGGGTCGGCAACAGCACCATGGTCTGTTTCGGCGTGCGGCCGTTCATGATGTCGTAGCCCATCTGCACGGCGTCGGTGGCCATGCGGTACGGGTTTTGCGCCGAGGTGGCGGCAAACAGGCCGGCCTTGTTTTTCAGGGCGTTCTGGCCATCGGGCGCGCCATCGACGGCCGTGATCAGTTTGACATCCGTGCGCTTCGATTGCTTGATCGCCAGTTCGGCGCCGATGCCGGTCGGGTCATTGATGGCGAACACGGCGTCGATCTTCGGATAGGCCGTCAGCAAATTCGACATCACGGTCATGCCGCCATCGCGGCTGCCGCCCGCGTTCTGGTTGTCGGACAAGATCTTGATATCCTTGAACGCGGCCAGGGTTTTCTTGCAGCCGTTCACGCGGTCGATCACGGACGTCACCGGCGGGCCGTTGAGGATCACCACATTGCCCTTGCCGCCGATCTGCTTGGCCAGGTAGGCGCACGACACGTCGCCGGCCATGGTGTTGTCGGACATCACGGTGGCCGAAGCGCCCACGGCGCCCACGTCGACGGCGATCACGACCACGCCCGCATTGCGCGCTTTCTTGATGGCCGGTGCGATGCCCTTGGAATCGACGGCGTTCAGGATGATGATGTCGGTCTTGTTGGCAATGAAGTTTTCGATCTGGTCCACCTGGGTGTTCAGGTCATACTTGCTGGAAACAGTCGTGACTTTCACGCCGGGGCCACCGAGCTTTTTCGCGCTTTCTTCCGCGCCACGGCCAATCGCCACGAAGAACGGGTTGGCCAGGTCGCCCACGCTCACGCCGATCGATTTCAATGGCTTGTCGGCAGCAAAGGCGCCGCAGGCGGCGGACAGCAGCAGGGTGGCGGTAATGACTTTTTTCATGAGGATCTCCAAGGGTTTTTATTGTAAAAACAAACGGTGTTACGGGTGAAAACTTAGTTGGTACGTAATTTTTCGATCATGGCATCGAGCTTGCCCGCATCGACGGCAAAGCCGCGGATGCCTTCGGCCAGCTTTTCGGTGGCCATCGCATCGTCGTTCAGGGCGTAGCGGAAAGCGGCTTCGTCATACGTGATGGCCGGCTGCGCCGCGCCCAGGTCGCCGCCCAGCGCGCGCTCGAACGGCGCATCGGATGCTTCGAGTTTCGCCAGCAAGTCGGGGCTGATGGTCAGCAAGTCGCAGCCGGACAAGGCCGTGATCTGTCCCACGTTGCGGAAGCTTGCGCCCATCACTTGCGTGGCGATGCCATGTTGCTTGTAGTAATTAAAAATGCGCGTGACCGATTGCACGCCTGGATCGTTGGACAGGCTGCGGGCCGTTTCGTCCCATGCCGCACCCAGCGATTTTTTATGCCAGTCGTAGATGCGGCCCACGAATGGCGAAATCAGCCGTACTTTGGCGTCGGCGCAGGCGACGGCCTGGCAAAACGCGAACAGCAGGGTCAGGTTGCAAAAGATGCCATCTTTTTCCAGTTCGCGCGCCGCCTGGATGCCTTCCCAGGTGGCGGCGATCTTGATCAGCACGCGCTCGCGTTTTACTCCAGCCTGCTCGTACAGGGCGATCAGCCGGCGCGCCCGGGCCACGGTGGCGTCGCGGTCAAAGCTCAAACGGGCATCGACTTCCGTCGAGACGCGGCCCGGCACGACTTTCAGGATTTCCAGGCCGAAGCGCACCAGCACTGCATCGACGATATCGTCCAGGCTGGCGGATTGATGCGCGGCAACTGTGCTTTCCAGCAAGGGCGCGTAATCGGGCTGCAGCACGGCTTTTAAAATCAGCGACGGGTTGGTGGTGGCGTCTTGCGGCGCGAAACGGGCCAGTTGCAAAAAGTCGCCCGTGTCGGCGACAACGGTGCTGGTCTGTTTTAATTGTTGCAGCTGATTCATTACTATTCCTTATCACTGAGTTGGTGCAAGGCTTGCACGGCGGGAAACAGGCTACGGTAGCGGCCATAACGGATGCTCAAGGCTGCGCTGTGCGCGGCATCGGGCAGGAAAGTGTTTTTGATGGGCAAGCCCTGCGTCAGCAGGCTGGTGTCGCCGATGGCGGCGAAGCCCAGCTTGGCCGCGCCCAGGCTGGCCGACAGTTCGCTGTTGTGCAGGGTGCGCATTTCGCGCCCCAGCACATTGGCCAGCAATTGCGCCCAGTACTGGCTGCGCGCGCCGCCGCCCACCAGCATGCAGTGGGGCACCACTGCACCGGTCGAGGTGACGGCCGCCATGGCGTCGCGCAAGGCAAACGCCACGCCTTCGAGCACGGCGTAGCCGAGCTGCGCCGGCGTGCTGTCATGGCCGAGCTGCAAAAAGGCGCCGCGCACCTGCGGGTCGTTATGCGGCGTGCGCTCGCCCGACAGGTACGGGAGGAACAGCGGTGCCGATGGCGCGATGGGGGCATCGAGCGGCAAGCCCGCTGCCACCAGCGCCAGCAGGGCTGCCTCGTCGGGCTGGCCCAGCACGCCCGTGGCCCAGCGCAGACAGCTGGCGCCGGACAAAATCGCGCCCATCGCATACCAGCGGCCGGGCAGGGCGTGGCAAAAGCTGTGCACGCCGCCGGCCGGGTTGCCCAGCGGCGCTTCGGTCACACTGACGATGGCGGCGCTGGTGCCCAGCGAAATGAAACTGTCGCCGCCATTGACGGCGCCGATGCCCACGGCCGAGACGGGGTTGTCGCCGCCGCCGCCTGCCACCACCACGTTTGCTGGCAAGCCCAGCTGGTCGGCAACGGCGGCCAGCACCGTGCCCGTGGCCGCGTCGCCTTCGGCCAGCGCCGGCATTTGTTCCGGCGTCAAGCCGCAGGCGGCCAGCATGGGCGCGAACCAGGCGCGAGCGGCCTCGTCCAGCCACAGGGTGCCGGCCGCGTCGGACATGTCCGTCAGTTTGATCCCCGTCAAGCGCAGGCGCAGATAGTCTTTCGGCGACAGCAGGCAGGCGATGGCGGCAAAGGCATCCGGCTCGTGCTGTTGCAGCCACAGCAGTTTCGGCGCCGTCAGGCCCGCCATGGGCAGGCTGCCCGTCACGTCCGCATACGTTGGATAGTCGCGCGCCAGGCTGGCCGCTTCGGCTTCGGCGCGCGCATCGTTCCACAGGATGGCGGGACGGATCACGGTGTCATTACTATCGAGCAGCACGGCGCCATGCATCTGGCCCGACAGGCCGATGCAAACGATCTGTGCATAGTCCTGCGGCCAGCCGGCGCGCAGCTGGCCCAGCGCGTTGACGCAGGCGGCCCACCAGTCTTGCGGCGCTTGTTCGGACCAGCCCGGCTGCGGGCGGCTCACGTCCAGGCGCACGGACGCCTGGCCGCGCACGGCGCCCGTGCTGTCCATCAGCACGGTTTTCAGTTCGGAGGTACCGAGGTCGATACCGAGGGAAATCGCTGGATGCATAGTGTGTAGAGTAAAAAGTCAGGGGCAGCCGCAGGAGTTGCGTACGCGCAAGGTCGGCGACAAGCGCTGCACGTGCTGGACACGCTCAGGATGGGCGATACGTTCGATCAAGAGGTCGACGGCCATGGCGCCCAGCTCTTCGAGCGGCTGGGCCATCACCGTCAGGCGGGGGCTGAAGTAATCGGCCCAGTCGAAATCATCGAAGCCGGCCAGCGCGACGTCTTGCGGTACGGCAATGTGTGCGTCGCGCAAGGCATGCATGGTGCCGATGGTCATCAGGTTATTGCCGGCCACGATGGCCGTCGGACGCTGCCCAGGTGGCAGGGCCAGCAGTTCGCGCGTTGCCGCACCGCTGCGCTCCAGGTTGGAGTCGCCCGAGCGCAGCAGTTCAGGATCAAAGACGATGCCGGCGCGCTGCAAGGCCTGGCGGTAGCCGTCGATACGCTCGTGCGTCGTGGACAGGCCGGGCGCACCAGCGATGAAGCCGATGCGGCGGTGGCCGTGGGCCACGATCAGATGGCTGACCAGCTGCGCCGTCGCCTCGGTGTTTTCCACGCCGACCTGGTCGAACGGTTGCGGCGACATGCGGTCGACCAGCACGGAAGCGATCTTGTTGCTGGTCAAATAGTCGAGCGTGCGGTTGTGCGGATCGCCGGACGGCGCCAGCACGATGCCGTCGACGCGGCGCTGGTGCAAGTTCTGCACCACTTTGAGTTCCTGCGCGGGATCGTCATGCGTATCGGAAAACAGCATCATCAAGCCGTGGCGCGTACAGGCCGCCTCGATGGCGCGCACCGTTTCGCTGAAATAATGATTGGTGAAGGCGGAAATGGCTACGCCGATGGTGCCCGAGGACGAGCCGGCCAGCGCACGCGCCAGCATGTTCGGCACATAGCCGATCTGCTGCATGGCCGCGTTGACGGCGGCGACGGTTTTCGGGCTGACCTTGCGGGTGCCGTTGAGTACGTGCGAAACGGTCGACAGCGATACGTCCGCCGCCCGCGCTACATCTTCCATGGTGGCCATGGTGTCTCCTGATGGTTTTTTTATTATTGTGTGCTGCGATAGTGTGCGGCTGTGTCGCCGCGTTTGAATCTATCGTAAACAAAAGAAAGCGCTTGCGCAAGCGCTTTCTTTTTTGTGCGGACGCCTGCCGAGTGGCTTTTCGATGAAGAGAGGGGAAGCGTACGCAGGTCGGATTAGCGCGCCAGAGGCGCGCGTAATCGGACATCGGGGACGGTGGTGATGTTGGTTGAGTGTGGTGGTGTTGTCGGGTTACGCGCTGCGCGCTAACCCGACCTACTGTATCACCAGCTCATGCAGTTCGCCGGGCGAGTCCGGGAACAATTTGACGACGGTGGACGTGCGCGTGCCGTACCCCGGCGTGTCGATGCAGACGGCGGACAGCACGCGCTCGAGGTCGAGCGGCACGCCCGTGTCTGGCAAGCGGAAGTCGGGCGCACGCGTGGTGTCGGCCAGCATGTCGAAATACGCGTCGTCGGGTGCGCCCTGGCACAGCAGGCTGGCGAACTGGGCCTTGGTTTTCAGGACCTTCGGCCATGGCGCGTCCAGCAGGGCGTTCGACAAGCCGTAGATGCCCGGTTCCAGAGGCTGGCCATTGCGCGCATCGCCATCGCCGCGGTTGGAAAACCAGATCAGCGTCTGCGCGTCGCCCAGCACCAGATTAAAACCGTTGTAGGCTTTGCAGCCGGGACGGATCTGCGCGATGTACTCTTGCGGCGACATAGTGCCGGCCAGATAGTCGGCCACCAGGGCGCCGCGCGAGGGGGCGTCCGGGTTGCG
>JAEAMG010000353.1_pt1 | contig 58591 bp, 57 predicted proteins | sample 8958741 | NCBI WGS metagenome assembly JAEAMG01 (sample SAMN16933256, study PRJNA681125) | bioreactor sludge metagenome | isolation source: anaerobic bioreactor treating anionic surfactant - SDBS | place: India: Bengaluru | collected 2019-02-28 | reverse complement strand
CAAGGTGTTTGTCTTCCGCGCCGCGCTGGCCGGTTATCCGCCCGATGAACGCGCCGTCGGCGCGCAGCGCCGCCTGGAAGGCGTGCTGGCGAAAAACGGTCCCTTGCTGGCGAGCACGCGCATGATTCCAGAAGGCACGCAGGTGCTGCTCGACGGCGTGCAGCTATTCGTCGTCGTGCCAGGCGACGTCAACCAGCTGGCCGGCGACACGACGGAAAGCGTGGCCAAGCTGGCCGCCGAGGAATTGCGCAAGGCCGTGTTTGACTATCGCGAGCAGAGCAGCTGGCGCTACCTGGCGATCGCCGCCGCCGTGTGCGCGGCCGCCACCCTCGTGTTCTGGCTGGTGTGGATCGGATTGACGCGCTTTTACCGCTGGGCCAAGCGCCGCAGCGGTATCCTGCTGGCCTCGCGCCTGCGCGACGTACGCCTGAAAAACGTGCGCGTGCTCGATGCCGAGCACTACATCGCCTTCGCGTATCAGCTGCTCAGCGCCGTGCTGTGGGGCTTGCGCCTGATGGCCACCTATCTGTGGGCCGCCTTCGTGCTGGGCCGCCTGCCCTACACGCGCTCCTGGGGCGAAAGCCTGAGCGGCTATCTGTTCGACGTGGCCGCCGACGTCTTGCACGCCATCATCGGCGCCTTGCCGGGGCTGGTGCTGGTGTGCGTGATCTTCGCCATCGCGCGCCTGATCGCCGCCACGGCCGCCTCGCTGTTCAAGCGCGTGGAAAGCGGCGAATTGCAGATCGGCTGGCTCGACAAGGACACGGCCCTGCCGACGCGCCGCATCGCCAGCGTGGTGATCTGGCTGTTCGCGCTGGCCATGGCCTATCCGTATCTGCCCGGCTCGCACACGGCCGCCTTCCAGGGACTCTCCGTGCTGGTGGGCCTGATGGTGTCGATCGGCGCGTCGAGCATCGTCGGCCAGGGCGCCAGCGGCTTGATCCTGATGTACACGCGCGCCCTGCGCAAGGGCGAATATGTGCGCGTGGGCGACAGCGAAGGCACGGTGGTCGACGTGGGCATGTTCGAGACGCGCCTGCGCACGGGCCTGGGCGAGGAAGTGGCCTTGCCGAACGCCTGGGTCATGTCGCAAACGACGAAAAACTATTCACGCGCCCAGCCGGGCGGCGGCTTCGTGCTCGACTCCACCGTCACCATCGGCTACGCCACGCCGTGGCGGCAGGTACACGCCATGCTGGAACTGGCCGCGTCGCGCACGACGGAACTGTCGACCACGCCAAAACCCTACGTGATGCAGCTGGCCCTGCAAGACTATTATGTGCAATACCGCCTGGTCGCCTACGCCAGCGCCGAAGTCCCCCGCCAGCGCGCCGAAGTGCTGAACCGCTTGCACCAGAACATCATCGACGTCTTCAACGAATTCGATGTGCAGATCACTTCGCCACACTACATCGATGACCCGAAAGAGTCGCATGTGGTGCCGCCGGAGGAATGGTTCAGGGCGCCGGCGCAGCGGGGGGAGGAAGATAAATAGCGTCGGACTATGGGAGGGAGGGATGGGCTGGGCAGATTTCAGTTCGCCACTCCTGCATGTCGCTGTCAATAGGAATGACTTTCTGAGCTCCGTCCTCCGTCGCCACCACGCAGAATTTTCCTTGGTAACCATAGGTTGGATCGGACGGATCTTTGGGGCTGCCATTCAGGAATACGCTATAGAAATGCCCGGGTATCAGTTTTTCAACGCGTATGCCCGTCGCGCCGGTAGGCATGCTTCCATAGCGGATGCATGTGCTGGCACGGATGGCTAACGCCATGTCTGGCGGCAGGGAGAATCCCCATACTTCTTTTACCGGTTGCACGGACATGTCTGAAACCATGAGTGCGCCAAGAAATGGCAGGCCATTGCGCGACTCTTCCTTTTTTGTAATTGAAAAGCAGGGTATGCCGTTGACAGAGCTAACGTGGGCTTCAGCGATGCGCGACCACGCCGAGGCATCGACACTCGTCAGCGTCGCAAGCAGGAATAGCAGTGTGTGGCGATATGGCATGGCGATCCTTGCACTATCTGATGAGCGAATGTTCCGTGCAACTATCCTGTTTCCATGCTGGCGTGTCGCTGCCAATGGCGATGATTTTTCGTTCACCAGTGGACGTGGCAACGATACAGAATTTCCCTCTATAGCCATAAGTCGGGTCGGAAGGATCATCTGGACGCCCATTCAAGAAGATGCTGTAAACCCGTCCTGTTTGCAGTTCAGGGGCTGGCATGCCATTTGCGCCCTGTGGAATGTCGCCATAGAGAAGACAGATTTTTGATGAAAGCGGAACTTTTCTTCCTCCGCTCATCACAAAGCTCCACACTTTTGTAGCCGGTTTTACTGACAAGTCTGAAATACTGAGTGCTCCCAGAAGTGGCTGACCGTTACGTTTTTCTTCCGTCTGCGAGATTGTGAAGCAGGGGGTGCCATTCACTGAACTGATTTCAGCATCGGCGATGCGTGATGTTGCACCCGCATCAAGGTATATCGACGAGAGGAGTGCGCTCGATGTTGCCGCCAGGTAAATTCTTTTCACTTTTTCTGTCGGTGAAAAAATCAATGAGTACCTGTTCATAAAGTGCTTGGTCATTGGCATATTTTTCCTGGCGCATTGCGGAGGAATCCTTTAAGTATTTCAACGCGTAGTAATCGGCTACCAAGTCTCCTTGTGCCTCCATGTTGTAGTCGGCCAACTTTCTTTTGGATGACAATACGTACTTGTAGTCCAGTCCTATTCTGAATGCTCCACGCATTGCGACCGGATATTTGAGTTGATATTGCCAAACATGGACCATTTCATGAATGAACCAATGACGCTCGGTGTTATCTGCACTGGAAAAATCGTCCAGAAATCTCGACTCATGAAAATACATTTCCCCATTGGGTGTCATGGCAGTGTTTTTTGGTTGGAACAGCCATAGATAAGGCCTCTTGTGAATTTTGACTTTGCTATAGTCGACGGCATCTTCAAAGATCATCCATGCCATGTCTATTTCACCCTGGGTAAGTGGGCGAGCCATGCTATCGATTTTTACCTGTTTTACTGATGTATCGATATCCTTGTCGGTTGTTTTTACGTCTTGTAGCTCAAGTATGATCGCCGTTGGCGCCACAGGGGCAGGTGCAGCGGAGCAGCAGGGAAGGCTGTCTTCTTGTGGGAAAAACTCCACCATCGTTATTTGTTCTTCTTGCTTGCTGGCCACGCGCCCCGTGCGTCCCTTCGCATCCGTCGTCCCCGTCCACGTTTCCCCATTGCTCAAGGTGAGCCGGTAGTCGGCGTGCGCTAGCGGTACATTGGCGGGCGAGACGAATTCCAGCTGCTCGTCGTAGCCGCAGCACCAGCATTCGTCGGGCTGGCCGGCCAGGCGGTGCAGCTCGCAGCCGCTTGTCGCGTTGCGCAGGGTGGCGCCCAGCACGGGCCGGCCGTCGGCGCTGAAGGTGACGATCATGCTGTCGAAGTGCGCGCCCAGGCTTTTCTTCTGGTGGGCCACGAGCTTGAAGAACACGTCGCATGCGGTGGTGCTGATGACATGGTGCCTGGCCATAGGGGCTCCGCGATAAAACGCCAGCGTAGGCCAGCGGCGGCGGGGAGGTATTGACTGGGCGCAATGCCTGCGCGCTTACGCTAAGATGCCGGGCGTCGCAATGAAAAGATACAATGAACAGAAAGAGAACCATGTCCCGCCCATTCCACACCGAAGCCTCCCGCACCGCCCGCAGCCTGGCCGCCGCCCTGATCGGCGACCCGTTTTACCGCGCCGTCACGGTGGCGTGCGGCGAGAACGAGGCGGCGCGGCTGGCCATGCTGGAGGCCTACTTCGCGCTGGCGCTGGCCGAAGGCCGGCAGGCAGGCCGCGTCGACCTGGCTGATGACGGGGGCAATGGCGCCGCCATCTGGACGACGGATACGCCGGCAGCCCGGCGCCAGGCCGCGTATGCGCAGCGCGAAGACGCCTTGCGCGTGCTGCTGGGAGAGCAGGGTTTCGCGCATTTCTCGGCCATCGTCGAGAACATGGAGCACGCGCTGGCGCCGCATGGTCTGCAGGATGCGTGGTATCTGTCGATCGCCGGCATCGCCCCCGACGCACAAGGGCAGGGGCTGGGCGCGTCCGTGCTGGGGCCTGGCCTGGCGGCCGTCGATGCTGCACGTGCCGCATGCTTCCTGGAGACGTACAACGAGCGCAGCCTGCCGTTCTATGGCCGCCTGGGCTTCGTGGTGGTGGGGCGTTACGCGGAAGGCGTCACGGGCTGCGATTACTGGCTGATGCTGCGGCAACCATCTGCTAGCTGATTGACCATTTTGCCAATTTCTATACACTCGTCTTTTCGTTCATTGACTTAACAGACCTGGAGATGGAAATGCCGACCCTGCCAATGCGCCGCACCCTGCTTGTTCTCGCCTGTATGGGCACCTTGGCCCACGCCCACGCCGATACCGTCATCGACAACGCCAACGGCTACACGCTCGACGCGCACGGCAAGGTAGTCCGCTTCACGGCGCTGGCGTTTGACGACGCTGGCAAGCTGCTCGCCGTCGGCAGCGCCGCGCAGGTGAAACGCAAGGCGGCCAAGGGCGCCACCTATGTCGACGTGCAGGGCAAGACCGTGTTGCCGGGCCTGATCGACGCGCATGGCCACGTGTTCGGCCTGGGGACGATCGCCAGCGGCGTGATGCTGTATGGTTCGTCGTCGCTGCCGGCCGCCGTGCAGGCCGTGGGCGACTTCGCCCGTGCGCATCCGGAACGCAGCTGGGTCGTCGGCAATGGCTGGAACCAGGAAATCTGGAAACTGGGCCGCTTTCCCACGGCCGCAGAACTCGATGCGGCGGAAAGCGCGCGGCCCGTGTGGCTGCGCCGGGTCGACGGCCACGCGGGCTGGGCCAACAGCCGCGCGCTGGCGCTGGCCGGCATCACGCGCGCCACGCCAGATCCGGCCGGCGGCAAGATAGTCCGCGATGCGGACGGCAATGCCACCGGTGTACTGGTCGATAACGCCATGGACTTGATGTACGCCGTGTTGCCCAAGCCGGGCGACGTGGAAAACCGCGCCGCCCTCGATGGCGCGCTGGCGCAGCTGTCGCAAGTGGGCCTGACCAGCGTGCACGATGCGGGCATCGGCCAGATGCAGGACCGATTGTTCCGCGATTACGCGGACCACGGCAAGCTGACGGTGCGCGTGTACGGCATGATTGCCGACACCACGGAAGACTTCGACGCGCTGTCAAGAAATGGACCCTTAAATAGCTATGCGCGTGACATGTACGCCTTGCGCGCTGTGAAACTGCTGTCCGACGGCGCCCTGGGCAGCCGCGGCGCGGCCCTGCTGGCGCCGTACAGCGACGATCCTTCTACCCGCGGCCTGCTGTTCTTCAAAGATGACGCCATGCGCGCGAAGATGGAAAAAGCCATGCGCGCCGGCTATCAGGTGAACGTGCACGCCATCGGTGACGCAGGCAATCATCAGATCCTCGACGGTTACCAGGCCTTGACCGCGCAATACCGCAGCGTGGGCTTGCGCCACCGCATGGAGCATGCGCAAGTGGTGCAGTTGAGCGACATCCCCCGCTTCAAGAGGCTCGGCATCGTGCCGTCGATGCAGCCGACGCACGCCACGTCCGACCAGAACATGGCGGAGCAGCGCGTGGGGCACGAGCGCATCAAGGGCGCGTATGCGTGGCGCACCTTCCTTGCACAAGGTTCGCGCATCGCCTGCGGATCGGACTTCCCCATCGAGTCGCCGAATCCGTTCGAGGGCATCCACGCGGCCGTCACGCGGCAAAACAGCGAAGGATTCCCGGCCGGCGGCTGGTATCCGCAGCAAGCGATGACGGTGACCGAGGCGCTGCGCTGCTTTACGCTCGACGCGGCCTGGGCGGCGCACCAGGACAAGGTGATCGGCACACTGGAAGCGGGCAAATGGGCGGATTTCATCGTCGTCGACCAGGACCTGTTCAAGGTGGCGCCGACGGCGATTGGCAAGACGCAGGTGCTGCAGACGTGGGTGGCGGGCAAGCGCGTGTTCGAGAAAAAATGAGGGTTGGGGTCAGACCCGTCGGGTCTGACCCCAAAGAAAACCTGTTGACTTGGTTGTATAGACAACCTATGCTGGGAGTACCAGAGCGGGCCACGTATCGGGCTAGATACGCCCGCTCGCACCCTACGAGGAGACAGCATGAACAGCACAATGGACACCGATCCACGCTTTGATGCCAGCCGTACCATCCGCGCCCCGCGCGGCACGGTCATGGCTTGCAAGAGTTGGCAGGCCGAGGCGGCCTACCGCATGTTGCAAAACAACCTGGACCCGGAAGTGGCGGAAAATCCGCAGCACCTGGTCGTCTACGGCGGCATCGGCCGCGCCGCCCGCAACTGGGCCTGTTTCGACCAGATCCTCGCCTCGCTGCGCGAACTGGAAGACGACCAGACCTTGCTGATCCAGTCCGGCAAGCCGGTGGGCGTGTTCCAGACCCACCCTGACGCGCCGCGCGTACTGATCGCCAACTCCAACCTGGTGCCGAAATGGGCCAACTGGGAACACTTCAATGAACTCGATCGGCAAGGCCTGTTCATGTACGGCCAGATGACGGCCGGCAGCTGGATCTACATCGGCACGCAGGGCATCGTGCAGGGCACGTATGAAACCTTCGCCGAAGCGGGCCGCCAGCACTTTGGCGGCGACTGGGGCGGGCGCTGGATTTTGACGGCGGGCCTGGGCGGCATGGGCGGCGCGCAGCCGCTGGCCGCCACCATGGCGGGCGCCGTGTCGCTCAATATCGAATGTCAGCAAAGCAGCATCGACTTCCGCTTGCGCACGCGCTACCTGGACAAGCAGGCGGCCAGCCTGGACGAAGCCCTTGAACTGGTCAAATACCACACCGAACGCAAGGAAGCCATTTCCATCGGCCTGCTGGGCAACGCGGCCGAAGTGCTGCCGGAACTGGTGCGCCGCGCCAAGGCGGGCGGCATGCTGCCGGACCTGGTGACGGACCAGACCTCCGCGCATGACCTGGTCAACGGCTATCTGCCACGCGGCTGGAGCGTGTCGGACTGGAAGGCGGCGCAGCAGGACCCGCAGCGCCACGCGCGCCTGACGGTGGCGGCCGCCGATTCCTGCGCCGCCCACGTGCAAGCCATGCTCGATTTCCACGCCATGGGCGTGCATACTGTCGATTACGGCAACAACATCCGCCAGGTGGCGTTCGACCAGGGCGTGCAGAATGCCTTCGACTTCCCCGGTTTCGTACCCGCTTACATCCGCCCGCAATTTTGCGAAGGACGGGGGCCGTTCCGCTGGGTGGCCCTGTCGGGCGACCCGGAAGACATCTATAAAACGGATGCAAAGATCAAGCAGCTGTTCCCGCACCACACGCAGGTGCACCACTGGCTGGACATGGCGCGCGAGCGCATCGCCTTCCAGGGCCTGCCGGCGCGCATCTGCTGGCTGGGACTGGGCGAGCGCCACATCGCGGGCCTGGCCTTCAACGAGATGGTGCGTACGGGCGAACTGAAGGCGCCCATCGTCATCGGCCGCGACCACCTCGATACGGGGTCCGTCGCCAGCCCGAACCGCGAGACGGAAAGCATGAAGGACGGCACCGACGCCGTTTCCGACTGGCCGCTGCTGAACGCCATGCTGAACACGGCCGGCGGCGCCACCTGGGTCTCGCTGCACCATGGCGGCGGCGTGGGAATGGGGTATTCTCAGCATGCGGGCATGGTCATCGTGGCCGATGGCAGCGAAGCGGCGGCGAAACGCCTGGCGCGCGTGCTGGTCAACGACAGCGGCTCGGGCGTGATGCGCCATGCCGATGCCGGCTACGAAACAGCGGCCGCCTGCGCCAAGCGCAACGGCCTGATTCTTCCCATGCTTCCTTGAGACCTTGATGCGAATGACTATGACACAGCATGCCAAAAGTTGGACCCTGAAACCGGGCGCGATGACCCTGGCCGACCTGCGCGCCGTCTGGGCCGCACCCGCGAAACTGATTCTCGCCGCCGAGGCCTATCCCGTCATCGAGGCGTCGGCTGCGGCCGTGCAGGCCATCGTCGCCAAGGGCGATGCGGCCTACGGCATCAACACGGGCTTCGGCCTGCTCGCCAAGACGCGCATTCCCGATGAAAAGCTGGAGCAATTGCAGCGCAACCTGATCCTGTCGCATTCCGTCGGCACGGGTGAACTGCTGTCGGACGCCGTCGTACGCCTGATCATGCTGATGAAGATCGGCAGCCTGGCGCGCGGCTATTCCGGCGTGCGCCCGTTGATCGTCGATACCCTGATCGCCCTGTACAACGCTGGCATCATGCCGGCCATTCCCGCCAAGGGTTCCGTCGGCGCCTCGGGCGACCTGGCGCCGCTGTCGCACATGACCCTGGCCATGCTGGGCGTGGGCGACGTGCGCGTCAACGGCGTATTGATGCCGGCTCCCGAGGCGCTGGCGCAGGCGGGCATCGCGCCCGTCGTGCTGGCGGCAAAAGAGGGCCTGGCGCTGATCAACGGCACGCAGGTGTCGAACGCGCTGACGCTGCATGGCCTGTTCATGGCCGAGCGCCTGCTGGAAGCGGCCATGGTCACGGGCGCGCTGTCGCTCGACGCGGCCAAGGGCAGCGATGCGCCGTTCGACGCGCGCGTGCACGCCGTGCGCGGACAGCCGGGACAAATCCTGGCGGCGCAGATGTACCGCCAACTGGTGGCCAACAGCGCGATTCGTGCCTCGCACCTGGAAGGCGACGAGCGCGTGCAGGATCCGTACAGCCTGCGCTGCCAGCCGCAAGTCATGGGTGCCTGCCTGGACCTGATCGGCAATGTGGGCCGCACCCTGCTGATCGAAGCCAATGCCGTCACGGACAATCCGCTGATCTTCCAGGACGGTCCCAACGGACAGGCGGAAATCGTCTCCGGCGGGAACTTCCACGCCGAACCTGTCGCCTTTGCGGCCGACACCCTGGCGCTGGCGATCGCCGAAATCGGCGCGCTGGCCGAGCGCCGCATCGCGCTGCTGATCGACGCCACGCTTTCCGGCTTGCCACCGTTCCTCGTGCGCGATCCGGGCGTCAATTCCGGCTTCATGATCGCCCACGTGACGGCCGCCGCGCTGGCGTCGGAAAACAAGTCGCTCGCGCATCCGGCCAGCGTCGACAGCCTGCCGACGTCGGCCAACCAGGAAGACCATGTGAGCATGGCTACGTTCGCCGGGCGCCGCCTGGACGACATGGCGCACAACACGGCCGTCATCGTCGGCATCGAGCTGCTGGCCGCCGCGCAGGGCATCGATTTCCACCGTCCGCTGAAAACCTCGCCGCACCTGGAACACGTGCATCACCAGCTGCGCCAGAAGGTGCCGTTCTTCGACGCCGACCGCTTCTTCGCGCCCGATATCGAAGCGGCCAAGCAGATGGTGCTGCACGGTGAGTTGAGCAGCACGTGCAAGAATTTGTTCGCCCCGCTGTACGCCTGAGCGGGCGCAAGGAGACAAGCATGGATTTCCGCTTCAACGAAGGCAGCATCCCGCTGCTGGTGTCGATGCCCCACGTGGGCACCGACATACCCGATGATATCGCCGCGCGCATGACGCCGCAGGCCCTGATCAAGGCCGACACGGACTGGCATTTGCGCGAGCTGTATGGCTTTTTGCAGGAGATGGATGCGTCCGTGCTGTCGGCGCGCTGGTCGCGCTACACCATCGACTTGAACCGGCCGCAGGAAGACACGAATCTGTATCCGGGCCAGGATACGACGGGCTTGCTGCCTAACGATACCTTTCACCGCGAGCCGCTGTACCTGGCCGGCCGCGAACCCGATGCGGCCGACGTGCAGCAGCGGTTGCAGCGCTACTGGGCGCCGTATCATGCGCAGCTGCGCGGGGAACTGGACCGCCTGCTGCGTATGCATGGCGCCGTGGTGCTGTGGGATGCCCACTCCATCGCTTCCCACGTGCCGCGTTTTTTTGAGGGCAAGCTGCCCGACCTGAACTTCGGCACGGCCGATGGCGCCAGCTGCGAGAGCGGCCTGACGTCCGCCGTGGTCGATATCGCGCGCGCACAGGATCAGTTTACGGTGGCGCTGAACGGCCGCTTCAAGGGCGGCCATATCACGCGCCATTACGGCCAGCCGGAAGGCCGCGTGCATGCGATCCAGCTGGAGATGTGCCAGTGCGTGTACATGGATGAAGCGGCGCCGTTCGGCTACCGGCCTGACCTGGCCGCGCAAGTGCAGCCGCTGCTGCGCCAGATGATGGACGCGGCCGTGGCGTGGGTGGCGCGTTGAGCGGCTGTCTGTTCGCGCGCCACGCGCTGCTGCCGCAGGGCTGGCGCCGCGACGTGCTGCTGGAATGGGATGCGGCCGGCGATCTGACGCGCATCCAGGAGGATGCCGTTCCGGCGCCTGGCGTGGAAGTGGCGCAATATGTCTTGCCCGGCATGGTCAACCTGCATTCGCATGCGTTCCAGCGGGCGCTGGGTGGCATGACGGAAGTCGCCGGGGACGGGCCGGACAGTTTCTGGACCTGGCGCGACCTGATGTACCGCTTCGCGCGCCACATCACGCCGGAGCAGATGGAGGCAATCGCCGCACAGCTGTTTGCCGAATGCCTGCGTCATGGCTACACGGCGGTGTGCGAATTCCATTATCTGCAGCGCGATGCGGCCGGCGCGCTGTATGCGCGTCCCGCGGAAACGGCGGAACGGGTGCTGGCCGCGGCGCGCAGCAGCGGCATCGGCATGACCATGCTGCCCGTGCTGTACAGCCATGCGGGCTTCGGCGAACAACCCCTCAAACCCGAGCAGGGGCGCTTCCGCACCGATGCGGATGATGTACTGCGCATCGTCGAGGCGCTGGCGCCGCAGCGCGGCGGGCAGGTGGAGGTGGGTTTCGCGCCGCACTCGCTGCGCGCGGCCAGTGTGGTGCAGATCCGCGCAGTGGCGCATGCGCTGCCGGCAGGGCGCCCCATCCACATCCACGTCGCCGAGCAGCAGGGCGAAGTGCGCCAATGTGTTGACTACAGCGGCCGGCGCCCGGTGCAGTACTTGTACGACCAGGTCGATGTCGATGCGCGCTGGTGCCTGGTGCATGCCACGCATGTGCAGCCCGACGAGGTGGCGCTGATGGCCGCCAGCGGCGCCGTGGCGGGCTTGTGCCCGACGACGGAGGCGAACCTGGGCGATGGCCTGTTCCCGCTGGCCGAATTCATCGCCGCCGGCGGGCGTTTCGGCGTCGGCAGCGACAGCCACGTATCGCAGTCGCCTGTCGAGGAATTGCGCTGGCTCGAATATGGCCAGCGTTTGCAGCGCCAGCAGCGCAATGTGGCCGCCACGCCTGACCAGCGCCATGTGGGCGACTACCTGTGGCAGGCGGCCTTGCGCGGCGGCGCGCAGGCGTCCGGACGCAAGCTCGGTGCCCTGGCGCCAGGCTGCCGCGCCGACTTGCTGGTGCTCGACGAGACGCATGTGAACCTGTGCGGCGTGGCCATCGAGAATGTGCTGGGCAGCGTACTTTTCTGCGGCAATGACAACTTGGTGCGCGATGTGCTGTGCGGTGGCCAGTGGCAGGTGCGCGATGGGCGCCATGTGGCGCAGGACGCCATCGCCACCGCCTACAAGCGCACCCTGGCGCAACTGAGGGCGCTCTGATGGCGACCTTCATCCCGCAGGAATGCCTGCGTGCCGCGCCATGGAAAAACGGCGGCGGCAGCACGATGGAAATCGCCATTTCGCCAGCGGGTGCCAGCCTGATGGAATTCGACTGGCGTATCAGCCTGGCGACGATCACGGCCAGCGGGCCGTTTTCCAGCTTTCCCGGCATCGACCGCAGCCTGATGCTGGTCGATGGCGACAGCGTGCAATTGACGCTCGATGGCACGCGCAAGGTGACCTTGAGCGCGGCGCAACCGATGCTGTGGTTTCCCGGCGAGGCGGTCGTGTCCGCGCAAGTCAAGGGGGCGACGACGGATTTCAATGTGATGACGCGGCGCGACCGCTGCCGCCACCAGCTGGAAAAAATCACGGCGCCGGGCAGGCTGGCGCGGCGCAGCGCGGCGACCTTGCTGTTCGTCGCCGGCGAGGGTGCCGTGCTGGCGCGCGGTGGCGAGCAGCAGTTCGCGCTGGCCCGCTACGACGCCTTGCTGCTGGACGCTGACGATGCGCAGGAATGGCGGCTCGACGCCTTGCAACGCACGGCCGTGTTATGCGTCGACCTGTTTACCTAGGGAGTGAAAACGATGCAAGACTGGGATATGGTCATCCACAACGTCCACCTGGCCACCATGGAGCACGGTTATGGCGAGCTGCTGGATGCGGCCATCGCCGTCAAGGATGGCCGCATCGCCTGGTTCGGCCCCGGCGACGAGCTGCCGGCCAGCAGCGCGGTGCTGCAGGATGGCCAGGGCTGCTGGCTGACGCCCGGCCTGATCGACTGCCATACGCATATCGTCCACGCGGGCAACCGCAGCGACGAATTCGAGGCGCGCCTGAATGGCGCCAGCTATGAAGACATCAGCCGCGCCGGCGGCGGCATCATGTCCACCGTGCGCGCCACGCGCGCGGCCAGCGACGACGAGTTGCTGCGGCAAAGCCTGCCCCGCGTGCTGGCGCTGCTGGCCGAGGGTGTGACCACCCTCGAGATCAAGTCCGGCTATGGCCTGACTGCGGACAGCGAAGCGAAGATGCTGCGCGTGGCGCGCAGGATAGGCGAACAGCTGCCCGTATCCGTGCGCACCACCTTCCTCGGCGCGCATGCGCTGCCGCCCGAGTATGCGGGGCGTGCCGATGCGTATATCGAGCTGCTGTGCGCACAGATGCTGCCCCGGCTCGCCAGCGATGGCCTGGTCGACGCCGTCGACGCGTTCTGCGAGCGCATCGGCTTTACGCCGGCGCAAACCGAATTGGTGTTCGCGGCGGCGCATGCCTTGAACCTGCCCGTGAAACTGCATGCGGAGCAGCTGTCGGACCTGGGTGGCGCGGCCCTGGTGGCCAGTTACGGCGGCCTGTCGGCCGACCATCTGGAGTTCTTGTCGGAAGAGGGCATCGCCGCCATGGCGCAGCATGGCACGGTGGCCGTGCTGCTGCCGGGCGCGTATTATTTTTTGCGCGAAGTACGGCAACCTCCTGTCATCGCTTTGCGCGCGGCCGGCGTGCCGATGGCCGTTTCCACCGATTGCAATCCGGGCACCTCGCCCATGACGTCCTTGCTGCTGGCGATGAATATGGCGTGCACGCTGTGGCGCCTGACGCCGCAGGAAGCGCTGGCCGGTGCTACCTGCCATGCGGCGCGTGCGCTGGGCCTGCAGCATGAAACGGGCAGCCTGGTAGTGGGCAAGCGCGCCGATTTCGCCCTGTGGCGCATCGCGCGCCCGGCCGACCTGGCGTATGCGCTGGGCCTGAACCCGTGCGCGGGCGTGGTGCACGGCGGTGTCTGGCGCGCGCCGGTGGTAAGCTTGCCGGACTGATCACTCGTCCCGGAGCGCCGCGTGCGTGCTGCTTATTTGCCGTTTTACTTGCTGTTCTTGTTAGTCTTCGCCGCCGCGCCCATGTCCTCCCTTGCCATGGATGGCGGCACCCTGAAGGTGGGCTCGAAGCGTTTTACGGAATCGTATATTCTCGGTGAAATCGTCAAGCAGAGCGCCGCGCCGCACGTCAGGACGGAGCACCGCCAGGGACTGGGCAATACGGCCATCGTGCTCGCCGCGCTGCAGGCGGGCAGCATCGACGTGTATGCCGAATACATGGGCACCATCGCCAGCGAAATCCTCAAGCACGACAAAGCCATTGATCTGGAACAGATGCGGCGCGAACTGGCGGCGCTGGGGCTGGGCGTGGCCGTGCCGCTGGGCTTTAACAATACGTATGCGCTGGCCATGCGCGGGGATGAAAAATCCATCACGAGCCTGGGACAGCTGGCGCAGCACCCGGCCCTGACATTCGGCCTGTCGCATGAATTCATCGGCCGCGTCGATGGCTGGCCGGGCCTGGCCGCGCGCTATGGCTTGCTGCAGCGCCCGCGCGGGCTCGATCACGGCATTGCCTATGAAGCGCTGGCGCAGCGCCAGGTGGACGTGATCGACATCTATTCGACGGACGCGAAGATCCGCCAGTACGGCTTGCGCGTGCTGGCCGACACGCGGCATTACTTTCCCCGCTACGACGCCATGCTCTTGTACCGGCTCGACTTGCCGCCGCGCTTTCCCGCTGCCTGGCAAGCCTTGCAAGGGCTGCAGGGGCGCATCAGCGAGGGCGACATGATCGCCATGAATGCGGCCGTGGAAATCGATGGCAAGCGTTTTTCTGACGTGGCGCACCAGTGGCTGGCCTCCGGCACGCAGGCAGGCAAACCGGCCGCCGCGCGCAGCAAGCTGCTCGATAAAATCGTCGGCGACGATTTGTGGACCCTGACGCGCCAGCATGTGACCCTGGTGCTGCTGTCGGTGGCGCTGGCGTGCCTGATCGGCATTCCGCTGGGCGTGCTGGCGGCGTTTTCGGCGCCGCTGCGGCAAACGGTGCTGGCCTTCGTCGGCGTGCTGCAGACGGTGCCCTCGCTGGCCCTGCTGGCGATCTTGATCCCGGTGCTGGGCATGATCGGCACCGTGCCGGCCCTGGTGGCGCTATTCGTGTATGCCTTGCTGCCCATCGTGCGCAACACCTGCACGGGGATCTTGCAGGTGCCGCGAGGCTTGCGCATGGCGGCGCTGGCGCTGGGCTTGAACCGGCGCGACCGCCTGCTGCACGTGGACTTGCCGCTGGCCTTGCCCGTCATGCTGGCGGGCGTGAAAACGGCGGCCGTGATGAGCGTGGGCACGGCCACCATCGCCGCCTTCATCGGCGCGGGCGGCTATGGTGAACGCATCACCATCGGCCTGGCGCTGAACGACAACGACATGCTGCTGGCCGGCGCGATTCCCGCCGCCGTGCTGGCCCTGCTGACGCAAGGCTTGTTCGAGCTGGTGGAGCGCTGGGCCGTGGCCGGCCGGCAGCGCTGACGGCATCACGCTTACAGCGAGTGCAGTTTCGAGCGCACCGAGACGACGGCCTGGTGCAGGATGCGTTCGGCCTGGAAGTCGTTCTCTCGCTGTTCGGCGATGGCTTGCAAGTCGCGCGTGTAGCGTTCCAGGCGGGAACGCAGGTAGGCGCGGTAGATTTTCATGACGAGCGGTTTGGCAGAGACATTCATGATGTGGCTCCCGTATGCGATTCGTTCATTGATTCGTTCATTGTGTGTGAGCGCATTGCCGCCATTTTGCGTCGCATCAAACGCCAGCGCGCCGTCACGTTGACGCGTTTGATATTGCGCAATGCCCCACCAGCAGAAGATGCCACACTGAATCTTCCCTGCCTGGCCATCATCGGCCGCAGGCTCTGTTTTCCCTGATACCTACAAAAAACTCAAGGAGCGTCGCATGGTCATTTTTGCGGTGGTTGCTGGCTGCATCGCCTGCCTGACAGTGTACCAAATCTATACAAATGCGCAGGGTGGCAATGGGGTTGCGCAACAACATATCGGCTTGCATGGCACGTTGATTGAACCACGGAAATAATCAGTGTCATCCAAGCGACACTTGCTTAGTGGATTTAAGTCAAATGTAAGGCCCGGTAAGCAAATGTAAAGGTCGACGCGGTGGCAAGTCGTAGCGTTTATATTGATAACCGTTGATTGCATTCTCCCCCTCCCACTTGACAATGGGTTCTGCCCCGCGGTGCCGCTAGCCCGCGGGGATTTTTTTGGAACTTACTGCGCGGCGCGCCTTGCGCCCTGCGAGGCTCACTGCCTCGGCGGCCCCGTACTTGCGTACAGTTCCGCTTCTCGGCCACAAATCGCATCCGCTCGCTACAGTTCCCCTCCAATCAGGCCGCTTTCGGAGTGCCCGCCGACAATTGCGTCAAGGCATCACCAGCCACGCGGCAGATGCGCCAGTCCGGCATCACGTCCGCGCCCATGCCCTTGTAGAAGTTGATCGCGTTTTCATTCCAGTCCAGTACCGACCATTCGAAGCGGCCGCAATCGCGTTCGACGGCCAGTTGCGCCAGGGCCACCAGCATCTGCTTGCCATAGCCCTTGCCGCGCACCGATTGCTTCACATACAGGTCTTCCAGGTACAGTCCCTTGCGGCACAGGAAGGTGGAAAAATTATGGAAGAACAGGGCGAACGTCACCACCTCGCCATCCTCCTCGCCGACCAGCGCTTCGCACGCGGGGTGCTTGCCGAACAGGCTGTCGTGCAGCATGGATTCTTTGGCGATCATCATGTGTTCAAGTTTTTCAAACACGGCCAGTTCATGGATCATGCCGAAGATGGCGGCCACGTCGGTTTCCTGGGCGGGACGGATGGCGAGGGAGGAAGAGGTGCTCATGTTGCCTTTGCTGATGGAGTGGTGGAAAGGGAGGCGACGGCAGCCGTCTTGCGTGCGCCCGAGGTCAGGGCCCAGGCTACGCTGGACAGGCATAGCAGCATGCCCACCCATTCGATGGGGGCGGGCCGGTAATGTTCGAATTGCACCGACAGCAGCACGGAAATGACGGGCGTGACGACGCCGATGTACACGGTCTTTTGCGTGCCGATGCGGGCGATTAAAGTGAAATACGCACTGAAGGCGATCACCGAGCCGAAAATGGCCAGGTACACCAATCCCATCCAGTAACTGGGGCGCGCGGGCAACTGCCATGACTGGCCCGTGGCGATGGCCCAGGCGGCCACCATCAAGGTGCCCCACAGCATGGTCCAGGCCATGGTCAGCATCACGTTGCCCGAATGTTCGCGCACTTTCATGACGAGGGCATTGCCGGCCGTGCTGGAAATGGTGGCCACCAGGGCCAGCATGAAACCGAGCAGGAAGTGCCCCTTGCCGCCGCCGAGAATATCGTGCAGCGCCGCGCCGATGGACTGGTAAAACAGCAGCACGATGCCGCAGATGGCGACAAACGCCGCGCAGCAGGTGCTCCAGGTAATCGGCGTGCCGAAGGCGATGCGGTTGAGCAATGGCGTCCAGAACACCATCAGCGCAAACAGCACGCTGACGAGGGCCGAGACCAGGTATTGCTCCGAGCTGTAGGTGCACACATAGCTGAGGGCAAACGAGGCCAGGCCTTGCAGCAGCATCCATTTTTGCGCGCGCCAGGGCAGGCGCAAGCGGTCGCCGCGCAAGGCGCACCAGGCAAACAGGGTAGCGGACGCGAGGCCGAAGCGGTAGACCACGGAAACGGCGGGGGCGACGTCGCCCAGCTGCAAGGTGATGGCCCAGAAGGTGGAGCCCCAGATCAGGCAGGCAATGATGAACAGGAGAGGAGAGGACATCGCGCAAGTATACGGGCATCGCGCGGGGATGGCGAGTCTTGGCCGAGCTTGCTCACAGAGCGGTCAGGAGACACCCGGGCATTGAGCCAGCGCAGTGCTTCTGGAAAATGTTGAATTTATGAAAATATTTACTTTATTATTAAGTAAATATTTTCTGAATTACATCTTGGAAGGAGGACCGCCATGCCAGCCTCACTGCAGATCAAAGTCTGGAGCGTGCTTGTGTATGTCGTCGTGACCGCTGTGATTGCCATCTGGCTGCACCCTTCTGCCTTGCTCGCTGCCGGCGCATTCGGCTGAGCGCATGTGCCGGCAAGCAGATCAGTGCGTGACGCGGGTCTTGCGGCCATCGGACAGCAGGCGCACGCGCTCGCCCGGGCGGAACAGTTCGTCCGCGTCCTGCACGATGGCGCGCATGTCGCCATTGTCCAGGCGCACGGTGATTTCCAGGCCGGGCTTGTTCGAGGCATTCGCTTCGATGCTCTTGCCGGCCATGCCGCCGGCAACCGCGCCGAGGATGCTGGCCGCGATGGCGCCCTTGCCGCCGCCGACTGCGGAACCGGCCACGCCGCCCAGTGCCGCACCAGCCAGCACGCCCGTGCCCGTTTCGCCCTTGTCGATGGTTACCTGGCGCACGGATTCAACCGTACCCAGGCGAACCGATTGTTCATTCTGCGCCTGGCGCGCGTTGTACACATTCGCCGAGTTCGGTTGTACGGCGCAGCCGGCCAGGGTGGCGAGCAATGCCACGGCAATAATTGGTGCTTTCATGTAGGACTCCCTTGGACAAAAGTTAGTTGCCGATTGCGTCGACCGGCAGTAAAGATGCTGACTTATCATAAGGACACTCGCCTCAGATAACTAGTTGCGAATAGTAAAAATCTGTTACCGGTTCCGCGTGACCAAGGGGCCACCTGCTGCTCAATACGCCAGCCGCAGGCGCCGGTATAAAAATCCCAGCACGAACAGCGGACCCACGAGCAAAAAGCGCACGTCGTCGAGAAACGACGGTTTCTTGCCTTCGATCTGGTGGCCGATGAACTGGCCTATCCAGGCCAGCACGAACAGCGCCAGCGAGACGGGCAGGATGGTCAGCGCCGGCATGAGCAGCAGCAGGCCCAGCATGCTGGCCAGCATCGCCAGCATGCCCGCCGCAAACGGACGCGACAGCTTGTAATAATAGTATAAGGCGAGAATACTGGCGAGCAGCGCCACGCTGGGATGCGCGCTCCACAGCAGCCCCAGCAGACTGAAAACGATCAAGGGCACGCACACGATGTGCACCCATTCATTGACGTGGTTGCGATGGCTTTCGCCATACTGGGCCAGCAGGGTGTCGATGGTGCGCATGGGCAGTCTCTTGTAGAGCGAAGGTTATCCGGGAATTCTACACCGTCGCGTGGCCGGGTAAAATGGCCTTTCGCCTTCCCTTCCGGATATCTCAGTTGAATAGCCCAGCCTTCTTGCCAGACCATGCCGCAGATGCGCGCAAGCGCTGTTTCGATCCCGTCGTCGACGCCAATACGCGCTTGCTGATACTGGGCAGCCTGCCCGGCGAAAAATCGCTGGCGCACAGCCAGTACTATGCGCATCCGCAAAACAAATTCTGGATGCTGCTGGGCGAGGTGCTGGGCGTGGAGCTGAAGAGCCTGCCCTATGTAGAGCGTCTGGCAACCTTGCTGGCGCACGGCGTGGGCTTGTGGGACGTGGTGGCGCAGGCGCAGCGCACAGGCAGCCTGGACAGCAATATCCGCGCCCGCGACGACAATGACCTTGTGGCCCTGGCCGCCAGCCTGCCGCAGTTGCAGACGATCGCCTTCAATGGCGGCACGGCGGCGAAGCTGGGCATCAAGGTGCTGGGCGAGCATGCGCAGCGCTACCGCATCGTCAGCTTGCCGTCGAGCAGCCCGGCCTACACCTTGGCATATGCGCAGAAATTGCAGGCGTGGCTGTCGCTGCGTGGCCAACAGGAGCTGGCCGCGCGCTGATTACGTCGCCGGTGTTACGCCGGTGCGTACGGCTGCGCTTCCAGCGGTTGTCCCTTGGCATCGAATTTCAGCGCCACGGACAATTGCGTCACGCCAATGGTGGCCAGTGCATCGCAGATGTCGTCAACTTCGTCCTGCAGGTCGGCAGCCAGGTCGAGCGGCTTGTCGGCGCTGTGCAGCAGCTCGCCGCCCGCCGTGCTGACATTGACGCGCAACAGCATTTCGCCGTGCTCATCGGCCGGGCCGACGACCACCGAAACCTCCGCGGCATCCACGTTGTTTTCCGCCAATGCATGGTTGATGCCGGACATCATCTGCAGCATCGCATACTCGCTCATGCCTTGTTCCTTGCCACCGTGGAACAGATCCTGGTAGAGGAAGCTCACTTCCAGCGAACTGCCGACCGGCGCCAGGCAGCGTTTCACCAGGTCGCCCACTTCCGTCGTCCACTGCTGGTAGCGGGTCAGGCGCGCGTCGAACCAGGCGTCGAGTGCCGCTTCATCCTTCGGTTCCGCATAGAACGGGTCGTCCACGCGCTTGAGGGCAAAGCCCAGCAGGAAGCGCAGTTCGATGGCCGTGTCTTGCGGGCCGAACGCCGTTTCGCTCCAGCCGACGATGCTGCTTTCCAGGCCCGGCGTGGCGACGATTTTCTTGTCCGTCATCGACGAGTACGCATCGCGCACCATCTCATGCAGGTGGCTATAGGTGATGCGATCGATTTCATCGAGGTCGTAGGCATGGCTCATCAAGACCACCTTGGCCTTGGCGCTTTCCAGTTCTGCCTGTTGGAAACTCTTCACCAACGCTTCGAAAGCGTCCTGGTCCTGGAAGCTGTCCGCCTCCTTCAGGCCGCCCGTGCTTTGCACCAGCAGCGGTACGACAAAGGCGTTGATTTCCATGGCCGGGGCATTTTCGCGGCGGATCACGGAAATCGAGGCCGCTTCCTCGATATGGCTGCGCAAATACTGGTAGGCACCCACGTCTTCGTACTTGGCGCGCTCGACGGCGTCGTACAGGATTTCATCCTTCTTTTGATTCAAGGCCTTGCGGATCAGGCGGCCGAACTCGACGGCTTGCTCGGCCAGCACCGTGCCCTGCGATTCGCTGTCTTCCTGCTCCGCCAGGTTCAGGGCCATCGTGCACAGCATGCGGGTGACGGACTCATCCTTGTCTTCAGGCGTGTTGGCGGATTTACGGGGAACAGGGCGCTTATTTTTGGGCATGGCGATCAACAGGTTAAGAAATACGGGTCAGGCAAACGGAAACGGGCGCCAGGGCTTGGCCAGGCGCCGGGACAGATCATACAGGCGGACGCGGCCGCCTGATACCTCAATGGTCGGTATCGAACATCTCGTGCAGCTCGTCGAGCAGGTCGGCGGCTTCTTCCTGCGACAGGCCGAGATGTTGACAGGCAAGGTCGCCGCCCTTGTCCCACTCCAGCGAGGTACTGTTGCCATGGTAGCGCTGAATGCCCTTTTCGGCCAGCAGCGACAGGGCGACGAGCGAGCGGATGGCGTCGTCCGTGGACGGGTCGGCCAGCACCGTGTAGTCGTGGTGGTGCAAAATCGCCCAGGAGACATCGGAGGACAGGCCCCAGTTGCGCGCCAGCAAGCAGCCGATGGCCGCGTGGTTGGTCTGGTGGCGCGCGTCTTCCAGGCGGGTAAAGCAATTGTGGGCATCGTTGGCCGCCGCTGCGTACGTCTTGACGTAGTCGGGGAAGCGGTTCATCAGCAAGGGCACGCCGATATCGCAGAACAGGCCGAAGGTGTGGGCGATGTCGGGCGGGGCGATGCGCAGCTTGCGCGAGGTAAATACCAGGGCGCGCGCACGCTTGGCCGATACATCCCAGAAGTTGGTCAGTTCCACGCCTTCCGCTTCCAGCGCCTGGCGCGCCAGCAAGCCCGTCATCATGGCGCTGCACTGGTTGATGCCGAGAAAGTTGATGCCTTGTTCGACCGATTTGGCCTTGCGCGCGGCGCCATAGAAGGGCGAGTTGGCCAGTTTCAGCAGGGCGCCGGACATGCCGACATCGTCGGCGATGATGCGCGCGATGCGCCGCGGCGACGGGTCCTGTTCTGCCAGTTCGCGCTGCAAGTCGACCAGCAGGCTGGGGCGCGGCGGGATACGGATGGAACGCATCAAGGCGTCAACCGGATCTTCCTGCACTACCTGCTTTTGCGTTGCCGCTCTCATCATCACGCCTTCATCATCATTTTTGTGTCCGGTGCTTATTCTGTCGCACGCTGCCCGCTGCCCGCTTCATGAGCGTCTGGCGCAGTGTCCGACGATTATCGCTGTTTATGCGTGGCAATAGTTCATCTCGACAATATATTCTGGAAAAAATCCCCATTTTGACCTTGTTCCGACGCTATTTTCCGCATTTTACGACGCTGTCCATCCCGGTCGCCGTGACCAAAAAATTAAGCTTTACTTGTTTTTAAGATGGGGCAAGACGTGCGCTGGGAAGCGCGGCAGTACAATTGCCGCATGAAAAAACTCCTGGCCGGTATCGATTTTGCGGACGATTCCAGCAGCGTGGCGCGCCAGCTGATCGGCGTGACCGTGCTGGTCGACGGCGTGGGCGGGCGCATCGTGGAAACGGAAGCGTATGACCGGCTGGACCCCGCTTCGCACACGTATGGCGGCATGACGCCGCGCAATGCGGCCATGTTCGGCCCGCCCGCGCACGCCTATGTCTACCGTTCCTATGGCATCCACTGGTGTTTGAATTTTGTCTGCCGCGAAGCGGGCCATGGGGCGGGCGTGCTGATTCGCGCCATCGAGCCGCTGGCGGGCATCGATGCCATGCGCGAGCGGCGCGGCGTCGAGGAACTGCGGCAGCTGTGTTCGGGGCCTGGCAAGGTATGCCAGGCGCTAGGCGTGAGCCACCTTCAGAATCGCCTGGCGCTCGATGCGCCACCGTTCACGCTGTTGGCCCGTGAGGAAGAGGTGATGGTGCAGGCGGGGCCGCGCATCGGCATTTCCAGGGCGATGGACACGCCGTGGCGCTTCGTGCTGGCCGGTTCGCCATATTTAAGCAAGCCCATGCGCGCGCCAGCCGCTTAGCTGCGCCGGCGCTGTGGCGTCGTGCTTGCGCCGCGCTGGGCAGACTTGCCGCGCAGCGGGCTGTGCAGTGCGCGCCGGTCCTGCTGAGCACTGGCCGGATGCTGGAATGCCTCCTCATCGGTGTGGCTGGCTGGCGCTGCCGGGCGCTCGTCCAGCGTGAACACGGCTACGGCCGCCGACAATTTGACGGCCTGGTCCTGCAAACTGGCCGCCGCTGCCGCTGCCTGTTCCACCAGGGCCGCATTTTGCTGGGTGACGTCATCCATTTGCGTGACGGGCCTGTTCCACCAGGGCCGCATTTTGCTGGGTGACGTCATCCATTTGCGTGACGGCCTGGTTCACTTCCGTGATGCCCGAGGCCTGCTCGGCGCTGGCCTCTTTGACGCGCTGGATGATGGCATTGACTTGCTGCACCGAGGCCACGATGGCGCCCATGCTGTCGCCCGCTTGCTGCACGGCCACGCTGCCGCCATCGATGGTAGTGACCGAGGTGGCGATCAGGGTCTTGATTTCCCTGGCCGCCTGCGCCGAGCGTTGCGCCAGGGTGCGCACTTCGGACGCCACCACGGCAAAGCCGCGGCCTTGCTCGCCCGCACGCGCCGCTTCCACTGCGGCGTTCAGCGCGAGGATATTGGTCTGAAAGGAAATACCATCGATCACGCCGATAATATCCACGATCTGGCGCGAATTGGCGCGTATCGTCGCCATCGTCGCCACCGCCTGCTGCATCGATGCACCGCCTTGCACGGCCAGGGTGGACGCTTGCCCGGCCAGCTCGCAGGCCAGCTGGGCGTTGTCGGCGTTGTCATTGACGGCTTGCGTCAGCGCTTCCATGGCGCTCGACGTTTCTTCCAGCGAACTGGCTTGCATTTCCGTGCGCGCCGACAGATCCAGATTGCCGGTGGCAATTTCACGCGACGCCGTATCGATCGATTGCACGGCGCCCATGATGGTGCACAAGGTCTGGTTCAGGTGGGCGATGGTCTGGTCCAGCACGCGCGAGGTGGCGGCGATCTCGTCATTGCCCTGCTTGGGCGCACCGGCGATCAGCTTGCCCGCCGCCAAGTCTTGCACGGCGTCGGCGATGCCGCGGATTTCCACCAGCATGGCGCGGCGTACCAGCATGGTCACCACGATGGAGGCCAGGATGGAGAGCAGGACGGTCAGCAACAGGCTCCAGCCCAGGCTGCGAAACTCGGCGCTGGCCGTCGCATGGGCCTGGCTGCTGAGCGTCGTTTCCAGGGCCGACAACTGCGCCAGCTGCGTATTGAACTGGCCGAATTGCGTTTCTGCCTTGAGCATGGAATTGGTGGCGATCGACTGGTCCATCTGCGCCATTTCCATGGTTTCCAGCACGGCCTTGCGATAGCCGGCCAGGGCCGTGATGGCGGCATCGACCAGGTTGCGTTCGGCGCCCGTGGCCGTGGCGCGCAGCGTGGCCAGCTGGGTGCCGATGGCCGCGTGACGCGCCTTGATCTGTTGCTCCAGTGTATCGAGGCGAGCCTTGGCGAAGCTGCCATTTGTCCACGACAGCAACTGGTACATATTGCCGTGTACGTGCTTGGCCTCGCCGAGTATGTCGGCGGCCGCTTTCAGATGCGTGATGCGCACGCGTACCATGTTTTCCAGCGAGGCATTTTGCCGCACCATGCCATACCAGGCGCCGCTCGAGCTGAGTATCAGCAGCAGCAAGACCAGGGCGGGCGCCAGCAATAATTTTGGTCCGATGCGTAATTGATTGAGCATGCTTGACTCCTGGCTATGGCTGTTCCAACCGTAGGCGGCGCACAGCGTGCGTGTACGCCGCCGCTGCCTTATTTTTTGTAGATCCCCGCTTCCAGCACCACGTCGTTGACGCGCAGGATGTACGTGGTCTTCGGCTCGATCTTGCCGCTGCTGGGATTCTTGTACTGGTAGTCGACCCAGCCCTTGCCCTGCTTTTGCGCCAGCTCAATGATTTCACGGCGATATTTCTTGCCATTCGCATCAGGCACGTCCGTCAAATCCTTGCCCACGATGGAAGGATTGATGGGGTGGGCCAGCACGATGCCCGTCTTGATGTCACGCATATCCACATACAGCGAGCCCTGCACGAAGTCGGGGTCTTTCGCCGTGATTTTCTTCATCATTTCTTCCTTGCCATGCGCCTTCATGAAAGCGGCGCCCCGTTCGGCCATGGCGATGGCGTCTTTTTCCGTTGGTTCGACGGCGGCATTGACGCTGCCGCCGGCAAATGCCAGGCACAGCAGGCTACCCGTGAATAAGCGTTTCATGACAGCTCCTTGTGAGAATCGAGGGATGTATTGCCAAGCCGTAATTTACGTCGTCGACGGTCCCATCAAATTGCGATGGAACAAACTAAGGTGTTGCTTGTAGGCAGCGAACAACGTATCGGAATGCTTGTTGATGTGTAGCAATTTGGTTCCAGGTGGCAAGAATTATGATGACTTTCACAGCGTGCTGAGCTGGCATGGCCCGTGGGGGAAAGAGGCTGGAATTGGCCGATATAGGGTCAATTTCATGAAAGTTATCGCTATTTATTGGCAAGGAGACTATCGTGTCCGCACTCATTACCGAGCCGTTTTCACCCAAGTTCAAGCCGTATACGCGGCAAACCATTCATCAGGCGCGGCAGTGGGAATGGCTGCCGGAAGAGCAACGTGTAGCCGTGCAAGTGGTGTCGCACGTCTTGCCGTTTCGCACCAATGCCTATGTGCTTGACCAGCTGATCGACTGGAACAATATTCCTGACGACCCCATCTACCGCCTCGTCTTTCCCCACCGCGACATGTTGCCGCCCGAGCAGTACGCGCACTTGCGCGACCTGGTGCTGGTGCAGCGTGACAAGGCGGCCATCGATGCCTATGTGCATGGCTTGCGCTTGGGCATGAATCCCCATCCGGCCGGGCAGATGACGCATAACGTGCCGAAAGTCAACGATGCACCCGTGCGCGGCTTGCAGCATAAATATGTGCAGACGGTGCTGTTTTTCCCCAGCGCGGGCCAGACGTGCCACGCGTATTGCACTTTCTGCTTCCGCTGGCCCCAGTTCGTCGGCATGGATGACATGAAGTTCGATGCGCGCGAGTCGCATGAGCTGGCCGCCTACCTGAAATTGCATCCGGAAGTGACGGATGTACTGATCACGGGCGGCGACCCGATGATCATGAACACGCGGCAACTGGCTGCCTACCTGGAGCCGCTGCTGGCGCCGGGCCTGGAACACATCCAGAATATCCGCATCGGTACCAAGGCGGTGGCGTATTGGCCGCAGCGTTTTGTCTCGGACCGCGATGCGGACGATTTGCTGCGCCTGTTCGAGCGCATCGTCAAGGCGGGCAAGAACCTGGCCGTGATGGGCCATTACAGCCATGCTGTCGAGTTGCGCCAGGATATCGCGCAGCAAGCGGTGAAACGCATCGTCTCCACGGGCGCCACCTTGCGCATGCAGGGGCCGCTGATCCGCCACATCAATGAAGACCCGGCTAGCTGGGCCGAGCTGTGGCAGACGGGCACGCGCCTGGGGGCGATTCCGTATTACATGTTTGTCGAACGGGACACGGGGCCGCGCGGCTATTTCGAGTTGCCCTTGGCGAAGGCACATGAAATCTTCCAGGCCGCCTACCAGAGGGTGTCCGGCCTGTCGCGCACGGTGCGCGGGCCCTCCATGAGCGCGCTCCCCGGCAAGATCGTCATCGATGGCATCGTCACCATCAATGGCGAAAAACTGTTTGCCCTGCAATTTTTGCAGGCGCGCAACCCGGACTGGGTGCGCCGGCCGTTTTATGCGCAGTTCGATGCGGAAGCGACGTGGATGGACGATTTAAGGCCCGCATTCGGCCACGATAAATTTTTCTTTGAAACGGATGAACCTGTGCCGCAGGTGCCGCATAAAATCATCCGCCTGGCACAGGCTGCCTGAGCATGCATCGCACCGCCGCGCCTGCCCGCTCCGGCGTAGCCGTGTTTTGCCTGGTGTTCCTGCCGTTTGCGCTCGGTCATTATCTGTCGTGCCTGTTGCGCGGCGTGAATGCCGTGCTGACGGCGGAATTGCTGGGCGCCATTGCCCTGACGCCAGCCCAGCTGGGCCTGCTGACCAGCGCCTTTTTTCTCGCCTTTGCGCTGGTGCAACTGCCGATCGGCATGGCGCTCGACCGGTGGGCGGCTTGTCCGATGACAATGTCGCGTATCTGCTGTACCTGGGCATGGCGGCCGTCATCTTCGGCGCCATCGGCATGGGCATGCTGACGGAGTGGGCGGGGCGGCGCGGCATTGCCCCCATGCAAGTGGCGGCCGCCGGGATCATCCTGTTTGTTGCCGTGCAAGTGGCGATGGCGTGTAACGTCGTGCCCAGCCTGCCCATGCTGTCCGTGCTGTTTGCCATGCTGGGCACGGTGACGGGCCTCGAGTATGCGATCGTCGCGCAAAGCATGCCAGCCAGCCTGACGGGCAGGGCGGCCACCTGTTTGAATCTGCTCATTTTCACGGGCGCCTTTCTGGTGCAGGCGGGCTTTGGCCTGATCCTCGGCTGCTGGCCCCTGAACAGCTTGCAGCAGTACCCGCCGCAAGCGTACCAGGTGGCGTTTGGCGTGCTGGCGGCCTTGCAACTGCCGGGACTTGCGATGTTTTTCATTCGCCGCTACAGGCGTGCCGGGCCATCCGGTAAAATGGCGGCCTGCACAGCGGCAATGATCAACTCCAAGGAAGACTATGAAACTCGTTCGTTATGGACGTCCAGGCAAGGAAAAACCGGGCCTGATCGATGAAGAAGGCAAACTGCGCGACCTGTCCGGCGTGATTGCCGATATTGACGGCGCACAACTGTCCGACAAGGCCTTGCGCAAGCTGGCCAAGCTCGACGAAAAGACGCTGCCCCTGGTGCGCGGCAATCCCCGTTTCGGCGTGCCGCTGGCGAAAGTCGGCAAGTTCATCGGCATCGGCCTCAATTACGCGGATCACGCAGCCGAGTCCGGCATGGCTATCCCGGCCGAACCGATCGTGTTCATGAAGGCGATCACTTGCCTGAATGGTCCGGACGACAATGTCGTGTTGCCGAAAGGCTCGAAAAAGACGGATTGGGAAGTGGAGCTGGGCGTCGTCGTCGGCACGCGCGCACAGTACGTGAGCGAAGAGGACGCCTTGAAATACGTGGCCGGCTATTGCGTCGTCAACGATATCTCCGAGCGCTCGTTCCAGCTGGAGCGGGGCGGTCAATGGGATAAAGGCAAGGGTTGCGACACCTTCGGCCCCATCGGCCCGTGGCTGGTGACGCGCGATGAAGTCATCGACGAGCAAGACCTGGACCTGTACCTGGAAGTCAATGGCAAGCGCATGCAGACCGGCAATACGCAAACCATGATTTTCACGGTGGCGCAGATCGTCAGCTATCTGTCGCAATTCATGACCCTGGAACCGGGCGACGTCATCGCCACGGGCACGCCGCCGGGCGTGGGCCAGGGCCGCAAGCCGCAGCGCTTCCTCAAAAAAGGCGACAGCATGCGCCTGGGCATCCCCGGCCTCGGTGAACAGCAGCAGGACGTGGTCGCCTGGACTGCCTGATGGCCGGTAGCGATATCGACCGTTTGCCCGCGCTGCCGCTGGACCGGCTCGACGCCCAGCAGCGTGCTGCCGCGCAAGCCATCATCGATGGTCCGCGCGGCGCCCTGTACGGCCCCTTCGTGCCGCTGATCCGCAGCCCGGAGCTGATGGAAACGGCGCAGCGCATGGGAGAATACTTGCGCTACCGCAGCGCCATCGGCACGCGCCTGTCGGAACTGGCGATCCTGGTGACGGCGCGCCAGTGGGACCAGCAGGTCGAGTGGGCCATCCACGCACCGCTGGCCGTGCAGAACGGCATCGCGCAGGCGGCCGTGGACGCCATCGCGGCGCGGCGCGCACCGCTTGTCCTGAAGGACGATGAGCAAGCCGTGCATGACTTTTGCATCGAGTTGCAGCAGAACAAGCGCGTCAACGATGCCACGTATGCGCGCGCGCTGGCGCTGTTCGGCGAGCACGGCGTGGTCGACTTGATGGGCATCAATGGCTACTACACTTTCCTGGCTATGGTCATGAACGGGGCGCAGACGGCCGTGCCGGCCTTGGGCGTGGCGCCCTTGCCCGCCTGATGAGAGGAGTTTAGAGGAGTTCTTCGGCAAAGATGGACAAAGTGTAATGAAGTTGAAATTATTCAATATATAATTTTGCTTCCCTTCCATTGCCAACAAGCTCAATGAAAACTCGTCCGTGCTTCACCCTGATGGGCCGCGCCTTCCTGGCGCTGGCCCTTTCTTTTTCTCCCTTGATGACGCTGCGGGCGCTGGCCGCCGAGACCACCGCCAGCGCTTCCGCCCTGGAAAATTCCGTCGTCAAGGTGTTTTCCACCCTGCGCGGACCGGACCCCTATAAACCATGGAGCAAGGCCGCGCCGCAAGAGGTGACGGGTTCCGGCGTCGTCATCGAAGGCCGCCGCATCCTCACCAATGCGCACGTGGTCGGCTATGCCAGCCAGGTGCAGATCCAGGCCAATGGCGCGGGCGACAAGATACCGGCGACCGTGCTGGCCATCTCGCGCGGCATGGACCTGGCCTTGCTGAAGATCGACGATGACAGTTTTTTCGCCAGCCATAAAGCGGTGCCGCGCGCCAATGTCTTGCCAGACGTGCGCGATGCCGTGCTGGCGTATGGCTATCCGACGGGCGGCACCTCGCTATCGATCACCAAGGGCATCGTCTCGCGCATCGAATTCGTGCGCTACAACTTCCCCGTGTCCGGCTTGCGCATCCAGACCGATGCGGCCATCAACCCGGGCAATAGCGGCGGCCCCGTGATTGCGGGCGAGAAGATGATCGGCCTGGCCTTTGCCGGCATGCTCAATGCGCAAAACATCGGCTACATCATCCCCAACGAGGAAATCGAGCTATTCCTGCGCGACCAGGAAAGTGGCGCGCCCCAGGGCAAGCCGGCCATGCGCGACGTGACGCAAACGCTGGAAAATCCCGCGCTGCGCACCTACCTGAAGCTGGCCAAGGGCGTCGAGGGCGCCGTCGTGATGACGCCAGCCAGCAAGGATGCCGCCTATCCGCTCAAGGAGTGGGATGTCATCACGCATATCGGCGATTTTCCTATCGACAACCAGGGCATGGTCAAGCTGAATGCCAACAGCCGCGTGCGCTTCCAGTACCGGGTGCAGCAGCTGGCGAAAGATGGCGAATTGCCGTTGACGGTGGTGCGCCAGGGCGCGCCCCTGAAAATCAAGGTGCCCGTCTCGGCGGCGCATCCGATGCTCATTGCCGGCCTGCAGGGCAATTACCCATCCTATTTCATTTTCGGCCCGATGGTGTTTTCGCGCGCCAGCACGGAATTCATGGCCGCGCCAAATAGCAACCCGGCAATGTTGGGCGGCATGAGTTTTGCCGGCAACCCGCTGGCCACGCGGCGCGGCGATGCGCCCGATAGCGAGCGCGAAGAACTGGTGGTGATCGCCGCCCCGTTCTTCCCGCACAAGCTGATGAATGGCTACAGTACCCGGTTCTTCTCGGTCGTCGATTCCGTCAATGGCGTGCGCGTGCGCAGCCTGGCGCACCTGGTGGCCTTGCTGCGCGACCAGACCGATGAGCTGCTGACGTTCCGCTTCCAGCAGCGCGATGCGGAAATGGTGGTCGTGCCGCGCAAGGACATGCTGGCAGCGACGGAATCGGTGCTGACGGACAACGGCATCCGCTCGGAAGCGTCGCCCGATATGTTGAAAATATGGAATGCAAAAACGCCGGCGAACTGATCGTTCCCGGCGTTCCGTATGACAGCAGGCGCGGCGCACACCGCGCCTGTTTTATTTCAAGCCAGTACTTTTTTCAGCCACGCGCCGATGGCGTCGATCTCTTCCTGGCACAGCGAGTGCTGCATCATGTACTCGTGCCATTCCACCTTGTAACCCATGCCGGTGAGCAAGTCGCGCGACTGCTGGGCGCGAGCGATCGGCACCACGGGGTCGGCCGTGCCGTGCGCCATGAAGATCGGTGTGTCCAGGCTGGCCGGCGTGCGTTCAAGCGCCGTCTTGTCGGCCAGCGGCAGGTAGCCTGACAGGCACATCAGGCCGGCCAGCGGTTCCGCATGGCGCAAGCCCGTTTGCAGGGTCATGGCGCAGCCTTGCGAGAAGCCAGCCAGGATGATGCGGCTGGCGGGAATGCCGCGCGCCTTTTCGCGCGCGATCAGCGCCTCAATTTGGGCTTGCGAGGCGCGCAAGCCGCTTTCATCTTCGCGGCGCACCAGGTCATTTTCGCGGATGTCGTACCAGGCGCGCATCACGTAGCCGTTGTTGATGGTGACGGGCATGGTGCCGGCGCTGGGGAAAATGAAGCGGATGGCGGGGCAGCCGCGCAGGTCGAGTTCCTTCACCAGGGGCACGAAGTCGTTGCCGTCGGCGCCCAGGCCGTGCATCCAGATGATGGAAACGGTGGGGTTCGGTGCGCTGTCGAGTTGTATGGTTTCCAGCAAGGTGCTCATGTATTTTCCTCAGGTAGGGGTTGTGCCGGACGCAGCGCCGATTTGGGACGGAAGGCCTTGCAGATGGCCGGGTCGGTTTCCATGTAGGGACCGCCGATGAGATCGATGCAATATGGTACGGCGGCAAAGATGCCGTTGACCAGTTGCACGCCATCGGCATCTTTCAAGCCTTCCAGTGTTTCCTTGATGGCTTTCGGCTGGCCCGGCAAGTTCATGATCAGGCAAGCGCGCTCGGGCGTCTCGCGGATCACGGCGACCTGGCGCGACAAAATCGCCGTCGGCACGAATTGCAGGCTGATCTGGCGCATCTGTTCGCCGAAACCGGGCATTTCCTTGGTCCCGACGCTGAGCGTGGCGTCCGGCGTCACATCGCGCCGCGCCGGGCCCGTGCCGCCCGTCGTCAGGATCAAATGGCAGTGGCTCAGATCGACCATGTCGATCAGGGTGTTTTCAATCTGCGAGCGCTCGTCCGGGATCAGGCGTTTTTCCAGGCGAAACGGCGTGCGGATGGCGGCGGACAGCCAGCTTTCCAGCGCGGGGATGCCCAGGTCTTCATACACGCCGCCGCTGGCGCGGTCCGAGATCGACACGAGGCCGATAATCAATTCGTCTTCGAGAGTGGTCATGCGGTACCTGTCTATGTCGTAAAAAAACCGGGCTGATCCCGGTTTTTAGCTACTTTCGGGGTCAGACCCGCCGGGTCTGACCCCAGTTTTTTACTCGTCGTCTTCGCCTTCAACGTCATCTTCGTCGGCATCTTTCTTGCCGCCGTTTTTCTTCTTGGCGATCTCTTTCAAGATCTGGAAGATTTCACGGTAGGCTTTTGGCGGCTTGTTCTCGGCCTGCTCCTTGCGGGCATTGCGGATCAGGGTGCGCAGATGCTGCACGTCCAGTTCCGGGTTTTCCGACAGCAAGACGGTCAGCGCCTTGTCGTCCGTCAAGAGTTTGTCGCGGCGGCGTTCCATCGCGTGCATATTGGCCGTGTCGGCTTTCGACAAGCCCTTCCAGCTATCGATGGTGCGTTGGATGGCGGCAACTTCTTCTTCATCCAGGGTGCGCATTTTCTTGCCCACGTACTGCAGCTGGCGGCGGCGGCCTTCGTGATCCTTGATTTGCTGGCATTCGAGAATGGCGTCGCGCACGTCTTCCGGCATCGGGACGCGCTTGACGCGGTCGCGTGCTTCATTGACGAGTTCTTCGCCCAGCTTTTGCAGGACGGTCATCTGGCGCTTGAGTTCCGACTTCGACGGACGTTCATATTCCTGTTCGAATTCGGTGGATTGGAAGCCGCAAGCTCCCCGGTTTGGATTTGGCATGATAAGGCGGGATTGGCCGCGTAGGCCGCACCTGTAAACTGTAAACGACTGCTATGATACCCTTTTTAGCGGCTTTCCGAAGAAAACAGCGCATGAACGACTCCGTATTTACCCATAGTCAAGAGCAATTGCAGCAACTGGCCTGTGATGTGTTGTCTTTTGCGCGGGAAGCGGGCGGCACCGACGCAGCCGTTGAAGTCAGCGAGGGCGGTGGCCTGTCCGTTTCTGTACGAAAAGGCAAGATCGAGACGATCGAGCAAAACAAGGACAAGGGCATGGGGGTGACCGTGTTTGTCGGCAAGAAGCGCGGCAATGCCAGCACTTCCGATTTCTCGCCATCGGCCCTGCGCGCCACGGTGGACGCCGCCTACAACATCGCCCGTTTCACTGCCGAGGACGATTGCGCGGGCCTGGCCGACGCGGACATGCTGGAAATGTCCCCCCGCGACTTGCAACTGTTCTATCCCTGGCTGATTTCCGCCGAGGAAGCCGTCGTGCTGGCCCAGCGGGCCGAAGCGGCCGCGTTTGCCGTCGACCCGCGCATCACGAATAGCGAAGGCGCGGGCGTGCACGTGCAGCAATCGCACTTTGTTTCCGCCAATTCGCGCGGCTTCATCGGCGGCTACCCATTCTCTCGCCACACCCTGTCCGTGGCGCCCATCGCCGGCAAGGGCGCGAAGATGCAGCGCGACGACTGGTATTCGTCCGTGCGCGACGCCGCCAAAATGTCGAGTCCGGAAGTCATCGGCCGCTACGCCGCCGAACGCGCCCTGTCGCGCCTGAACGCGCGCAAGCTGGGCACGCGCACCTGTCCGGTGCTGTTCGAGGCGCCGCTGGCGGCCGGTTTGCTGGGTACCTATGTGCAAGCGACCTCGGGTGGCGCCCTGTACCGCAAGTCCACGTTCCTGAACGATTCCCTGGGTACGCAAGTGCTGCCGTCGCACGTGCAGATCTTTGAAGATCCGCACGTGATCGGCGGCGTCGGTTCCGCGCCGTTCGACGAAGAAGGCGTGAAAACCGTCAGCCGCGACGTCGTCAAGGATGGCGTGGTGCAAGGCTATTTCCTGTCGACTTACACGGCCCGCAAGCTGGGCATGCAGACGACGGGCAACGCGGGCGGCTCGCACAATCTGTACCTGACGTCCAGCCAGACAGCCGCCACCGATGATTTCGTTGCCATGCTGAAAAAGCTGGGCACGGGCTTGCTGGTGACGGAACTGATGGGGCAAGGAACCAATTACGTGACGGGCGACTATTCGCGCGGCGCCTCCGGTTTCTGGGTAGAAAACGGCGTGATCCAGTACCCGGTGGAAGAAATCACCATCGCCGGCAACATGAAAGACATGCTGCGCAACATCGTCGCCGTGGGCGCCGACGTGCTGCGCCGCGGTACCAAAGAGACCGGTTCCATCCTCATCGAGAGCATGGTGGTGGCGGGCGGCTGAGGCGCAGGCCTGTGGCGTGCGCCCGCTGCAAGCTGCTCGATGCCTTGCGACAGGCGGTGCCTCAGTACTCTTCCCACTCGGTCTCGGCGACTGCGGCCTGTGCGACCACCTTGTCTGCTTTCCTGGCGGGTGTGGCAGCGGCCTTGGCCGTGACGCGTGGTGCGGCGGCAGGTTTCGCAGGCGCGCGGATGGCTGGAACCGTAACCGGTGGCAGCGCTTGCGTGCCGTCGAGCTTGAACACGCTGACGGCTTCGGCCAGGATGCCGGCCTGATCCTGCAACGCTTCGGAAGCGGCTGCCGCTTCTTCCACGAGGGCGGCATTTTGCTGTGTCACGGCATCCATTTCCGTGATGGCCTGGTTGATCTGTTCAATCCCCGCTTCCTGCTCGTTGCTGGCGGAGGTGATCTCGGCCATGATGTCCGTGACGCGCCGCACGCTGCTGACGATCTCTTGCATGGTGCTACCGGCCTGGTTCACCAGGTTGCTGCCGAGATTGACCTGCTGCACGGAGTCGTCGATGAGGATCTTGATTTCCTTGGCGGCGGCGGCGGAGCGGTGAGCCAGGTTGCGCACCTCCGTGGCCACCACGGCAAAGCCGCGGCCCTGTTCGCCCGCCCTGGCCGCTTCCACGGCCGCATTCAGAGCCAGGATATTGGTCTGGAAGGCAATGCCGTCGATGACGCCGATGATGTCGACGATTTTCTTCGACGAGGCATTGATCGTATCCATGGTCGTGATGACTTCCGCCACCACCTGGCCGCCCTTGCTGGCCACGCTGGAGGCCGATTGCGCCATCTGATTGGCCTGGCGTGCGTTTTCGCCATTTTGCTTGACGGTCGACGTCAGTTCTTCCATCGACGATGCCGTTTCTTCCAGCGAGCTGGCTTGTTGTTCCGTGCGCGAGGACAAGTCCATATTGCCGGAGGCGATTTCACGCGAACCATGGGCGATGGCATCCGTGCCATGACGCACGCGGGCCACGATGCCTTGCAGATTGTCGTTCATTTCTTTCAGGGCACGCAGCAGCAGGCCCGTTTCATCGGTGCCGCGCGCGTCGATGCTGCCCGACAGGTCGCCGGATGCCACGCGTTGCGCCACTTTGACAGCTTCGCCTATGGGCCGGCTGATGGAGCGGCTGATCAGAACGGCCAGGACGATGGCAATGAGCGTCGCGGCGATGGACAGGGACAGGGTCAGGATGATGGCCAGACGCCCGTCGGCGAGGGCTTGCTTGCCTTCGGCTGCCATCAGCGATTCCTGGAAGCCGGCCATGGCCGCCAGCGCCGTCAAGACTTTTTCTTGAGGATAACGCAGCTGCGTCAGCAGGAAGATGCCGGCCGTTTCAGCTTTCCCCTCTTGCAACAGTTTGATATTCGCATCGCGCGTCCTGGTAAAGCTTTCGCGGCTGGTCGTCACGGCCTGGAACAGTTCCTGGCCCTTGGGCGTGTTGATCATGGTTTTCAGGCGCGCCAGCAGTTCCGTATTCTTTTTTACCGATGCCTGAATCTTGGTCACGGCACTGCTGACCTCGTCTGGATCGTTGGCGCCGATGATGGCATTGCCCAGCAGGCGGGCCTGGATATTGATCTCGGACTGGATGGTATTCGACAGCATGACCTTGACATAGCGGTCATTGAGGATTTTATCCGTCGAGGCATTGATGTTGCGGATGCGGCTCACGGAAACAAATGCCACCATGGCAAGCAGGACAATGATCAGGCCGAAACTCAAGGCCAGGCGGGTACTGATTTTAAGCTTGGACATAGTTAATCCATCCTCGGCGACATGCGGGAAGCGCCCGGCAGCATGTGTACACGCACCAGCCAGAGGGCCAGGTGCGCTGCGGCACGATGCCGATGCGGTCGTTTTTCTTACTGAGAGCTAGCTCGGCAGGTATGGGGCCGTGATACCAAGGGCAATGTCGTGCATTCGCATTCGCATTCCGGATCGCCGGCGAGGTCGTGCGGGCCTGGCCGGCGGTATTCTTGCGGGGCCGCGCAGCGTGGCACGGCCCGATTCTGTTGTTTAGTGTAGGACGATAATTTCTGGTAGGCAAGATGTTCTGTGAAAAAAACACTCTCCCAGCAACGCTTGCAGTGCGGGCAAAAAAAATGCCCCGGCGTGCGGGGCATGGGGCTTACGCGGGCCGGTCCGGCCCTGATGCTCAGGCGCGCAAGGTGGACAGGATAGGCTGCAGTACGGCCGCGCCCAGGGCAGCGCTGCGGGCGCCGCTCCAGCCCGTTTGTGGGTCGGGATCGTTGGCATTGTCCTTGAACGGCAGTTCCAGGGTCAGTGCCAGGCAGCCGAAGGCATGCGTGATATGAGGCGAACCCATGGTCAGTACCTCCGGCGTGAACGGGCCGTCTTCATAGCCGTGCTCATCCTGGAAATCGGGGCTGGCCACCTTGAAGTCGGCGATGAAGCGGTCTTGCTCGGCCTTTTGTGCCGGCGTGAAATTTTCCAGCGCATCGCTGCCGGCCACGAACACATAAGGCAGACCTTCGTCGCCATGGACGTCGAGGAACAGGTCGCAGCCGATTTCATGCATTTTCTGTTTCACCAGGAATACTTCCGGGCTGCGTTCCATGGTCGGCGTCATCCATTCACGGTTCAGGTTGGCGCCGGCCGCGTTGGTGCGCAGGTTGCCATGCACGGAACCGTCCGGGTTCATGTTTGGCACCACGTAGAAGACAGCGTCTTGCAGGCACTGGCGGGCAAACGGGTTGGCCTGGTCCAGCAAGGCTTCGAGCATGCCCTCGACAAACCATTCCGCCATCGTTTCACCGGGATGCTGGCGCGCGATGACCCAGACTTTTTTCTCGGCATCGGCGTCACCGACCACCAGCAGATTCATGTCGCGTCCTTCCACCGTGCTGCCCAGGTCGATCAGGCGCACCAGCGGCGACGCTTGCGCGCTGTCGATCAGGGCCAGATGGCGATCCCATGGGTACGGTTCGAAGTAGGCGTAGTACGCGCTTTCTTCTTCCGGCGTATGGTTGATCGTCATCACCGTGCCGTCGAAGCTGGTTGGCACGCGGAACCAGGTTTCGCGGTCGTAGCTGGCGACAGCCTGGTAGTCTTTCCAGCCGTCCGGGTAGGCCGACTTGCCTGCATTCATGAAGCGGATCGTGCACGCCTCGCCTTGCGCGCCTTGCAGGCGGAAATAAAACCACTGCGTGATGTCGGCGTGGGAATCCTTGCGGATGTTCAGCTCGATGGATTGGGCATCGTCGGCGCGCAGCACCTCGATCGCGCCGGCGTCGAATTGCTGGCTGATTTTAATGGTCATGAGTGTTCCTGATAAAAACATATGGGTTTTGCATCGTGTGCAATGGCGCGATGATACCCGTTTTAGCCGCGCCTTTGTGCTGGCGCAAACGACGCGGGAGATGCTTTGCTAACGTGGAAGCTCCGACACGGGAGAGCATCATGGACGACAACGGCAAGCACATACGCGAACTGGAAAAGAAAGTCAGCGCCCTCAGCGACGCCCTGGCGCACCTGGGCAAGGGCACCACCTTGCAGGAATTGCTGCGCATTCTGCGTTTTCCCGGCTATACGACGCCGGCCGAATTTACCTTCAATGCCGCCATTCTCGATACCATGCTGGTGCAGGCCAATGCGCTGGAAAAGCTGGGGCAGGATTTGCTGGCTGGGGCGAAGCAGGTGGCGGCAAAACAGTGAGCAGACAGTAACTGATTGCTGAACGCCTGAAAAATGTTCAGGGCAAGGCGCGGGGCCGCAGGCAGTACGAACGTACGCCCAGGCCCTGCAACGCCGCCATGGACGTTTTGTCAGGTGTTCAGGCCGCCAAAACGTTCAAAAAACCATGGCTCGACGTCGGGCGCCTGCTCATCCTCGCGCCGCAGGGTGGCCAGGATATGGTCCTCGGCCGCCGCATGGGTGATGCGGTACAGGTCGCGCGCCAGCGCATACGCCTGCGTGCCGGGCCACGGTTCGGGCAGCAGTTCGACGGGTAACTGCGGGTCGTGCAACTGCACGCGGCGGTAGGCGTGCGTCAGCAGCGAGCGGATGACGAAGGCTTGCTCGGCATCGAACACGGGCGCTTCTTGTAGCAAGGTCAGCAGGGGCTGGAAGCTGGCGATGAATTTTTCGTAGCCGGCCATCACTTCCGACAAGTCCCAGCATTCGCCCACCATGTCGCGCAGCGGGCGTGTGCTGACATCCGGCAACTCTGTAGTGTGGCAGACATACAACTTGCCCTGTACCTCGTTGCGCACCAGGATGTCTTCCAGCGCCTCCGCATTGCTGGCCGGATGGCCAAAGATGCCGGGAGAGATCAAGCCATAGCCAGCCCACAATAATTCCTTGCGCAGCGCCCCCCGCTCGGCGGCGCCGATGCTGCCGGCCGGCCCGATCACCAGGGTCCAGCTGCCATCCCAGTGCACGACCAGTGGCGCATAGATGCGGCGATACGCGCGCTCGAAGCGGGCCAGCGCCTCCGGGCGTATCGTATAGGCACTGCGGCGGCCGTCGCGTTGCGAGCTGAGCCAGCCCTCCTGGGCCAGGCGGAACACGCTGGTGCGCAGCAAGCGGTCATTCACGCCAAACGGTGCCAGCAGTTCGATCAGGCTGCCCAGCCAGATGGCACCGCCGCGCGGCACGATGGCGTCGCCGAAAATCGTCATCACCAGGGACTTTGAGCGCGGTGGGTCGCTTTCCAGGAAATCGGCTATCCATGCCGTGCAGCGGGTGTTCTTCATGTGGTTCCGGTCTGGCCGTGTTGCGGTCGATTCAATAAAAGCAGCAGTTTACTTGGCTGCGCGGGTAGCGCGTCAATAATTTGCCGGAAGCGCTGGTGGCACTTCGCAATGTTTTCTCATCAGCAATATCATACGCACAAAAAAGCCGCACAAGATACGAATTTTTAAAATGACTCACATCAAGTGTATGCAAATAGTTTTTTGTATCGTATTATCTGTAGATCGCACCGCGTTGCTGCGCAAAATCAAAGACATGGGAGACAGATCATGTACGCACAAATGGTTGAAACCGGCCTCAAGAACGTCCGTTCCATCGACGACATGGGCCAGGAAGAGCGCGCTTTTCAGGCGCGCATCGACGAAGGCATCAAGATCGAGGCCAAGGACTGGATGCCGGACGCTTACCGCAAGACCCTGATCCGCCAGATTTCGCAGCATGCGCATTCGGAAATCGTCGGTCAATTGCCCGAAGGCAACTGGGTCACGCGCGCACCGACCTTGAAACGCAAGTCCATCCTGCTGGCGAAGATCCAGGACGAAGCCGGTCACGGCCTGTACCTGTACAGCGCTGCCGAGACCCTGGGCGTGTCGCGCGACGATCTGCTCGCTGCCTTGCACTCGGGCAAAGCCAAGTATTCCAGCATCTTTAACTATCCCACCCTGTCGTGGGCCGACATGGGCGCCATCGGCTGGCTGGTTGACGGCTCCGCCATCATCAACCAGATTCCCCTGTGCCGCTGCTCGTATGGTCCGTATGCACGCGCCATGATCCGCGTCTGCAAGGAAGAATCATTCCATGCACGCCAGGGCTACGACATCATGATGTCGCTGTGCAAGGGTACGCCAGAGCAGAAAGCCATGGCGCAGGATGCGCTGAACCGCTGGTGGTGGCCGTCCCTGATGATGTTCGGCCCGTCCGACGCCGCCTCCGTCAACAGCGCCCAGTCGGCACAATGGCGCATCAAGCTGTTCTCGAATGACGAATTGCGCCAGCGCATGGTTGACCAGACCGTGCCGCAAATCGAGTACCTGGGCTTGACCGTGCCCGATCCCGACCTGAAGTTCAATGCGGAAACGGGCCACTATGAATTCGGCGAGATCGACTGGTCCGAGTTCAACAATGTGTTGAAGGGCAATGGTCCGTGCAACCGCGAGCGCCTGCAAACGCGGGTCAAGGCGTATGAAGACGGCGTATGGTTCCGCGATGCCTTGCTCGCGTATGCAGATAAACAAGCCGCAGTCAAAGCGGCAGCGTAAATACACAAGACAGATAGGGGAGAGCAACATGAGCAAAGAATGGCCATTGTGGGAAGTTTTCATCCGCAGCCAGCACGGCCTGGCGCACAAGCATGTGGGCAGCCTGCACGCCTCCGACGCCACCATGGCGGTCAACCATGCGCGCGACGTCTACACGCGCCGCAATGAAGGCGTGAGTATCTGGGTGGTGCGCGCGGCCGATATCGTCGCCAGCAGCCCTGGCGACAAGGGCGCCCTGTTCGAACCGTCGAACAGCAAAGTGTACCGCCATCCCACCTTCTTCCCGATGCCGGAAGAAGTCAAGAACCTGTGATGGGAGCGCCTGCAATGGATGACAAGCTCACTCAACAAAAGTTCGATTACCTTTTGCGCCTGGGCGACAACGCCCTGATCCTCAGCCAGCAGCTGTCACAGCTGTGCGGCAAGGGTCCCGCGCTGGAAGAAGACATGGCGCTGACCAACGTGGCGCTCGACCTCCTGGGCCAGACGCGTTTGTGGTTCAGCTATGCGGCCGAACTGGAAAACGCTGGCCGCGACGAGGACGACATCGCCTTTTTGCGCGACGCCCACGACTTCAAGAATTGCTTGCTGCTGGAGCAGCCGAACGGCAATTACGCCGACACCATGATGCGCCAGTTCTTCTTCGACACCTGGCACTACTTCCAGCTGCTGGAACTGGCGAAATGCAGCGATCCACGCATCGTCGAAGTGGCGCAGAAGTCGGTCAAGGAAGTGACGTATCACCTGCGCCGCAGCGGCGACCTGATCGTGCGTCTCGGCGACGGCACGGCGGACAGCCATGCCAAGACGCAGGCGGCCGCCGACAAGCTGTGGATGTACACGGGCGAGATGTTCACGTACGACGCCGTCGACCAGGCCATGCTTGCCGCCGGCATCGCGCCGCCATCGGACGTGTTGCGCCAGGCCTTCCTCGAACACGTGGCCGAGATCTTTGCCGAAGCCACCTTAAGCATGCCGGCGCCCGACGCCTGGATGCAAAAGGGCGGCAAGCAGGGCACGCACACGGAACACCTGGGATTCATCCTGGCCGAGATGCAGTTCCTGCAGCGCGCCTATCCCGGGGCGGAGTGGTAATGAACACGCCCACGGCAGCGCTGGACGCGGCCCAGGTCTGGGCCTGGCTGGGCGACGTGCCGGACCCGGAAATTCCCGTCATTTCGGTGGTGGACCTGGGTATCGTGCGCGCCGTCGATGTGGTCAGCAGCGAAGAGTGCATCGTGACGATCACGCCCACGTATTCGGGCTGCCCGGCCATGCAGGTGATCGCCGATGCCGTCACGGATGCCTTGCGCAGCCATGGCGTGGCCAAGGTGACGCTGGTGAACCAGCTGGCACCCGCCTGGACCACGGACTGGATGAGCGAAGCGGGCAAGGCCAAGCTGAAAGGCTATGGCATCGCCCCACCGCAGCAGCAGGTGATCGACATCAGCGGCCTTCGTAGCGCAACAGCCGGTGGCGTCAAGCGCCAGCCCATGCCGACGCTGGAGGTGATCTGCCCGAACTGCGGTTCCACGCATACGCAGCTGACCAGCCAGTTCGGCTCCACGCCGTGCAAGGCCCTGTACAAATGCCTGGCTTGCCGCGAACCGTTTGATTACTTCAAGTGCCACTAAAAAAATCAGGCACACGTTCCGAAGAAACTGGAGATGAAGCATGAGTAAATTTTATCCGCTGTGCGTATCGAACGTACGCAATGAAACGCGCGACACCATCGCCGTCACGTTCGACGTGCCAGCGGAACTGCAGCAGCAGTTCCGCTTCCAGCAGGGCCAGCACCTGACCCTGCGCGCCAATATCAATGCGGAAGACGTGCGCCGCTCGTATTCCATCTGTTCGGCGGTGCAGGACGGCACCCTGCGCGTGGCCATCAAGCGCACGCCGGGCGGCGCTTTCTCTACCTGGGCGAACGATACGCTCAAGGCCGGCGCCACCATCGAGGTGATGCCGCCCATGGGCCACTTCAACGTGCCGCTCGACTGCGTCAACCGCAAGCACTACCTGGCGTTTGCGGCCGGCAGCGGCATCACGCCCATCCTCTCCATCATCAAGACGACCTTGCTGACGGAACCATTGAGCCGCTTCACTCTGTTTTACGGCAACCGCGCCTCGTCGTCCGTCATCTTCAAGGAAGAATTGACGGACTTGAAGGACGTGTACCTGGAGCGTTTGAACCTGGTGTACGTGATGAGCCGCGAGCAGCAGGATATCGAACTGTTCAACGGCCGCATCACGCAGGAAAAATGCGAGCAGTTCCTGCAGCACTGGATCAAGGTAGAAGATTATGACAACGCCTTCATCTGCGGCCCGGAAGACATGATGCTGGGCGTCTCCGCCGCCCTGCAGGCGGCCGGCATGCCCAAGCAGAATATCAAGATCGAACTGTTCGCCGCCAGCATCCCGAAAAACCTTCATAAGCCGCGCGCGCAATTCGACGCGGGCGCCGTGCAGGAAACGGAAGTGACCGTCATCCTGGATGGCAACCACACCACCTTCACGATGGACAAGGACAAGGAATCGATTCTCGACGCGGGCCTGCGCGCCGGGCTGGACATGCGCTACTCGTGCAAGGGTGGCGTGTGCTCGACCTGCCGCTGCAAGATCCTCGACGGCAAGGTCGAAATGGACGTCAACTATGCGCTGGAAGACTACGAAGTGGCGCGCGGCTTCGTCCTCAGCTGCCAGAGTTTTCCGCTGACCGACAAGGTCGTGGTCGATTTCGACCAGGCTGAATAGTCGCAAACCTCAAACAACATCCGGGGTCGGACCTTAAGGGTCATTCGGCCCAGTGGGGCGAATGACGATTCCGCAGGAACCGACCTTACTTGTCCCTGGGTTAAAAATAAACGTATACGAGACACGCCATGACCTACCAAAACATCCTCTTTACCATCGAGCAGGGTATCGCGACGCTCACCCTGAACCGTCCCGACAAGCTCAATAGTTTTACGCAAGCCATGCACGAGGAAGTGCGCGATGCGCTTGCGAAAGTGAACGCCGACAGCGCCGTGCGCGTGTTCGTGCTGACGGGCGCGGGGCGCGGCTTTTGCGCTGGCCAGGATCTGTCCGACCGCGCCGTCGAACCAGGCTCGCAGGGCGTGGACCTGGGCGAGTCGGTGGAAAAGAACTATGCACCGCTGGTGCTGGCCCTGAAAGCCTTGCCGATGCCCGTGATTTGTGCCGTCAATGGCGTGGCCGCCGGCGCGGGCGCCAATCTGGCGCTGGCCTGCGACATCGTCATCGCCGGCAAGTCGGCCAGCTTCGTCGAAGTGTTCTGCAAGCTGGGCCTGATCCCGGACACGGGCGGTACCTTCTTCCTGCCACGCCTGATCGGATCGGCGCGCGCCATGGGCCTGGCCATGCTCGGTGAAAAGCTGACGGCCGAAAAAGCCGAAGACTGGGGCCTGATCTGGAAGTGCGTGGAGGATGCCCAACTGGCGGAAGAAACGCGCAAGCTGGCTGTGCATTTTGCCAGCGCGCCGACCAAGGGCCTGGCGTACACCAAGCAGGCGCTGGCTCTAAGTGGCGCCAATACCTTGCCGCAGCAGCTGGCGCTGGAAGCGCGCATGATGAGCGAACTCGGTCACAGCGACGATTACCGCGAAGGCGTGGCCGCCTTCATGGAAAAGCGCGCACCGCAATTCAAGGGACACTGATATGAGCGCATTGGCAAACAACAGTATCGTCGCCGTCATCGGCAGCGGCGCCATGGGCGCCGGCATCGCACAGGTGGCCGCGGCTGCCGGCTACACAGTCAAACTGTACGACACGCGCGCGGAAGCCGTCAGCAAGGCCTTGCTCGATATCGGCAAGATGTATGCGAAGCTGGCTGAAAAGGGCCGCATGACGGCTGACGAAGCGGCGGCCGCCACGGCGCGCCTGCAGGCGGCCGGCAGCCTGGCCGACGTGAGCGATTGCGCCCTGGTGGTGGAAGCCATCGTGGAAAATCTCGACGTCAAGCGCGGCCTGTTCGCCGAACTCGAAGCGCTGGTCAGCGACGACTGCATCCTGGCGACGAACACGTCGTCGATTTCCGTGACGGCCATCGCCGCCAAGTTGCGCCGCCCGGAACGCCTGGTCGGCATGCACTTCTTTAATCCCGTGCCCCTGATGGCGCTGGTCGAAGTGATCAGTGGTCTGGCCACCAGCGAGCAAGTCGCCGCCACCGTGTATGACACGTCTATCGCCTGGGGCAAGAGCCCCGTGCATGCGAAATCGACGCCCGGCTTCATCGTCAACCGTGTCGCCCGTCCGTTTTACGCGGAAGGCTGGCGCCTGTTGAACGAACAGGCGGGCGATCCCGCCACCATCGATGCGGTGCTGCGCGAAGCGGGCGGTTTTCGCATGGGGCCATTCGAGTTGATGGATCTGATCGGCCACGACGTCAATTTCTCCGTCACCCAATCCGTGTTCGGCGCCTATTTCAACGACCCCCGTTTCACGCCGTCCGTGCTGCAGCAGGAAATGGTCAACGCCGGTTTCCTCGGCCGCAAATCGGGCCGTGGCTTTTACCTGTACGGCGAAGGCGCACCGGCCCCCGTGGCGCAGGCCGAAAGCGCGCAAGCGACCCCGGAATTCGTTGCCCTGTCGGCTGCCATCGGCGGCGATGGCCGTGGCCACAGCGGCGTCATTCGCAGCCTGGTGCAGCGCCTGGAGCAGGCCGGCATCACCGTCAGCCGCCGCGTCACGCAGGAAGGCCAGGCGATGGACGAAGCGCCGGCCCTGCATTGCAACGGCGCCGCGATTTATCTCACGGACGGACGCAGCGCCACCCAGCGCGCGCACGACAACCAGCATCCGGACACGGTGCTGTTCGACCTGGCGCTCGATTACGCCGGAGCCAAACGCATTGCCGTGGCCCGTGCCGATCAGTGCAGCGATGCCGCCTACGCGGCCGTCGTCGGCCTGTTCCAGGCGGCCGGTTTCATCGTCACGCGCCTGGACGACGTGCCTGGCCTGGCCGTCATGCGCACGGTCGCCATGCTGGCCAACGAGGCAGCCGACGCCGTCAACCAGGGTGTGTGCACGGTGGCTGCCGTCGATATCGCCATGCAGAAGGGCGTCAATTATCCGCGCGGACCGCTTGCCTGGGCCGATGCGGTGGGCGTGCAGCACATCGTGACCGTGCTGCACCACCTGGCGCAAGGCTATGGCGAAGACCGCTACCGTGTCTCGCCGCTGCTGCGCCGCAAACTTGCCACTGGAGCGACGTTTCATGCCGAATGATATGTCAAATAAGGACCACAACATGACGGCACAGGCATTGGCCGAAGCGGCCGCCGCTTCCATGCTGTCGCGCGATAACGCCACCGCTGCCATGGGCATCGCCCTGGCCGAGGTGGGACCCGGCCATGCGCGCATGACGATGACGGTGCGCCCAGACATGCTCAACGGCCACCAGACCTGCCACGGCGGCTTTATCTTTGCCCTGGCCGACAGCGCCTTCGCGTTTGCCTGCAACAGCTACAACATGAATACCGTGGGCGCCGGCTGCACCATCGATTATCTGGCGCCGGGCCGCGAAGGCGACGTGCTCACGGCGCATGCCGTCGAACAGGCGCTGGCCGGCAAGAGCGGCGTCTACGACGTCAAGGTCAGCAACCAGGATGGCCGCGCCGTCGCGCTCTTTCGCGGCAAGTCGATCCGCGTGGCGGGCGAAGTCATCAGCAATTGAAGTGATAAGAGCAGGCTTGAACTGCCAATACCGATTGAATAGTTAAGGAATTAAACAGGAGACAATGATGGTCCAACGTACGCCTTCCCCCAATGACCTCGAACCGATCGAGCGCGCCAGCAAGGATGAACTGCAGGCGCTGCAGCTCGAACGCATGAAATGGACGCTCAAGCACGCGTATGACAACGTGCCCCATTACCGCGCCGCTTTTGACGAAGCGGGCGTGCATCCGGACGACCTGAAGTCGCTGTCCGATCTGTCGAAATTCCCGTTCACCGATAAAAAAGTCTTGCGCGACAATTATCCGTTCGGTCTGTTTGCCGTGCCGCGCGAGCAAGTGGTGCGCATCCACGCGTCGAGCGGCACCACGGGCAAGGCAACGGTGGTTGGCTACACGCAGAACGACATCGATACCTGGGCCAACGTGGTGGCGCGCTCGATCCGTGCCGGCGGCGGCCGCGCGGGCGACATGGTGCATATCTCCTACGGCTACGGCCTGTTCACGGGCGGCCTGGGCGCGCATTACGGTGCCGAACGCCTGGGCTGCACCGTCATCCCGATGTCGGGCGGCCAGACGGAAAAGCAGGTGCAATTGATCCAGGATTTCAAGCCATCGATCATCATGGTCACGCCGTCGTACATGCTCAACATCATCGAGGAGTTCACGCGCCAGGGTCTCGATCCGGCTGAATCGTCGCTGAAGGTGGGCATCTTCGGCGCCGAGCCGTGGACGGACGCCATGCGTGCGGAAATCGAAGCGCGCGCCGGCATCGACGCCGTCGACATCTATGGCCTGTCCGAAGTAATGGGGCCTGGCGTGGCGTCGGAATGCATCGAAAGCAAGGACGGTCCCGTCATCTGGGAAGATCATTTCTACCCCGAGATCATCGATCCGGAAACGGGCGAAGTGCTGCCGGATGGCGAGGAGGGTGAACTGGTCTTCACCTCGCTGTCGAAGGAGGCGCTGCCCGTCATCCGCTACCGCACGCGCGACCTGACCCGCTTGCTGCCGCCCACCTCGCGCTCGATGCGCCGCATCGGCAAGATCACGGGCCGCTCGGACGACATGCTGATCATCCGCGGCGTGAACGTCTTCCCCACCCAGATCGAAGAGCTGATTTTGAAGATGCCGAAGCTGGCGCCGCAATACCAGCTGGTGGTCACGCGCGACGGCCACCTCGACAAGCTCGAAGTGATCGCCGAGCTGCGTATCGATCTCACCGCCACCATCTCGGCCAGCGAGACCGATGGCCTGGCGCGCGAGCTGGAACACCGCATCAAGACGCATGTGGGCGTGAGCACGCGCGTGCGCCTGGTGGCCGCCGCCGGCATCGAACGCACCCTGACGGGCAAGGCCCGCCGCGTGGTCGACCAGCGCCCGAAGCTTTTCCCCTGATAGCCAGAACAAGGAACCAAACATGAACGACGCTTTTATCTGTGATGCCGTGCGCACGCCATTTGGCCGCTATGGCGGGGCACTCTCCAGCGTGCGCGCCGACGACCTGGGCGCGCTGCCGATTGCCGCGCTGATCGCCCGCAATCCTACCGTCGACTGGTCCGCCATCGACGACGTGTTCTACGGCTGCGCCAACCAGGCGGGCGAAGACAACCGCAACGTGGGCCGCATGGCTGCGCTGCTGGCCGGTTTGCCGGCAGCAGTACCGGCCAATACCATCAACCGTCTGTGCGGCTCCAGTCTGGATGCCGTCGGCATGGCGGCCCGCTCCATCAAGGCGGGTGAGGCGGAGCTGATCATTGCCGGTGGCGTGGAAAGCATGACGCGCGCGCCTTTCGTGATGGGCAAGGCTGACGGCGCATTCTCGCGCGCGGCGAAAATCGAAGACACGACCCTGGGCTGGCGCTTCGTCAATGGCAAGATGAAAACGCAGTACGGCATCGACACCATGCCGGAAACGGCGGAAAACGTGGCCGTGGAATTTGGCATCAGCCGTGCCGACCAGGATGGTCTGGCCTTGCGCAGCCAGCAGCGCTGGGCGGCCGCTAACGCCGCTGGCGTCTTCGATCGCGAAATCGTGCCCGTCGCCGTGCCGCAGAAAAAAGGCGAGCCGAAGATGGTGACGATGGATGAGCATCCGCGTCCCGATACCTCGCTGGACATGCTGGCAAAGCTCAAGGGCGTGGTCAAGCCGGATGGCACGGTCACGGCTGGCAATGCCTCGGGTTTGAACGACGGCGCCTGCGCCATCCTGCTGGCGTCCGCCGCCGCCGTGGATAAATACAAATTGACGCCGCGCGCAAAAGTGCTGGGCATGGCCACGGCCGGTCTGGCGCCGCGCATCATGGGTTTTGGCCCGTCGCCCGCCTCGCGCAAGGTGCTGGCGCAGACAGGACTCACCATCGAGCAGATGGATGTCATCGAGCTCAATGAAGCGTTTGCGGCGCAGGCGCTGGCCGTCACGCGCGACCTTGGCCTGGCGGACGACGCGGCCCACGTGAACCCGAATGGCGGCGCGATTGCCATCGGCCATCCGCTGGGCGCATCGGGTGCGCGCCTGGTGATGGCGGCCCTGAACCAGCTGGAACGCACGGGCGGGCGCTATGCGCTGTGCACCATGTGCATCGGCGTGGGGCAGGGTATTGCTGTAGTAATTGAACGCGTATAAAAAAGTAAAAAAAGGCGCAGGCTGGTAAAAAAGCGCCAACCATACATTGACCGTAGTGCCAACCTGGTGGAGACCACAATGATTGCCAATATCTTCAAGAAAACCCTGATCGCCGGCGTGCTGGCCATGTCCGCCGCGGGCGCGTATGCGGCCGATAACATCAAGATCGGTTCCGTGCTGTCCGTCACGGGACCTGCCGCCTTCCTGGGCGACCCTGAACTGAAAACCCTGCAGCTGTATATCGAGAAAATCAATGCGGCCGGCGGCGTGCTGGGGCGCAAGCTGGAACTGGTGCACTACGATGACGGCAGCGATGCGGCCAAGGCCAACGGTTTTACCAAGCGCCTGATCGAGTCGGACAAGGTCGACGTTCTGATCGGCGGCACCACCACCGGCGCGACGATGGCGATGGCGCCGCTGGTGGAGCGTGCCAGCATGCCGTTCATTTCGCTGGCAGGCGCCGTGGTGATCATCGATCCCGTGAAGAAATGGGTGTTCAAGACGCCGCATACGGATCGCATGGCGGCCGAGAAGGTGTTCGAGGACATGAAGAAGCGTGGCATCAGCAAGGTGGGCCTGCTGTCGGAAACGAGCGGCTTCGGCGCCTCGGGCCGCAAGGAATCGCAGATCGTCGCCTCGAAATATGGCATCACCCTGGTGGCTGATGAAACCTACGGCCCGAAAGACACGGACATCACGGCGCAGCTGACCCGCATCAAGAACACGGCCGGCGTGCAAGCCGTATTCGTCTTCGGCCTGGGCCAGGGTCCGGCCGTGGTGACCAAGAACTACGGCCAGCTGGGCATGGCCGCGCTGCCGCTGTACCAGTCGCACGGCGTGGCGTCGGACGAGTATCTGAAGCTGTCGGGCAAGGCCGCCGAAGGCGTGCGCCTGCCGACGCCAGCCCTCCTGATCGGCGCCATGCTGCCGGACAGCGACGCGCAGAAGGCCATCGTCGTCGGCTATGACAAGACGTATAAGGAGCGCTACAAGATCGATCCGTCGACTTTTGGCGGCTATGCACTCGATGCCCTGAACCTGTCGGTCGACGCCATCAAGCGCGCCGGGGGAACGGACCGCGAAAAAGTGCGCACGGCACTGGAGCAGACCAAGGGTTTTGTCGGCACCACCGGTGTCTTCAACATGTCGGCCAAAGACCACATGGGCCTGGATCTGTCGGCGTTCCGCATGGTGGAAGTGAAGAACGGCGAATGGCAATTGTCGAAATAATGTAAGCCAGAAGTATCTGCGCGGGCTGCCCTCGAAGGCGGTCCGCGCGCAGCCGAACATAATGGAGACACCATGGAAGTCGCTCAATTTTTACAATTTCTGTATTCCGGGATGACGGTCGGTTCCGCCTACGCACTGGCGGCGCTGGGCTTTACCATCATCTACAACACCAGCGGCGTGATCAACTTCGCCCAAGGCGAATTCATCATGCTGGGCGGGATGCTGGCCGCCGTGATGTCGGCCGCCGGCGTGCCGCTGCCGCTGGCCATCATCCTGGCCGTTATCGCCACGGGTCTGGTTGGCCTGCTGATGGAAAAAACCGTGATCGAACCGGCGCAAAATGCGCAGGTCATTACCCTGTTGATCATCACCATTGGCGCCTCGCTGGTGCTGCGCGGCCTGGTGCAAATCTGGCTGGGCAAGGATACGCATACACTGCCAGCGTTTTCCGGCGACGCGCCGATCGAGTTTTTGGGCGCCAGCCTGCTGCCGCAAAGCCTGTGGGTGCTGGGCGTGACGGTCGTCATCGTGCTGGTGCTGGGCTGGTTCTTCGGCCGCACCCTGATGGGCAAGGCCATGCTGGCCACCTCGCACAACAAGCTGGCCGCGCAACTGGTGGGCATCAACACGCGCAAGGTGCTGCTGTTTTCGTTCGGCCTGTCGGCCCTGCTGGGCGCGGCGGGCGGCATTCTCGTCGCGCCGATCACGTATACCTCGTATGACGCGGGCATCATGCTGGGGCTGAAAGGCTTTGTCGCCGCCGTACTCGGTGGCCTCGGTGGCGGCGCCGGTGCGATTGCCGGTGGCCTGATCCTGGGCATCGCCGAAGCCATGACGGCCGGCTACATCTCCTCGGCCTACAAGGACGCCGTGCCTTTCGTGCTGATCTTGTTAATCCTGTTCTTCCTGCCGCAAGGCTTGTTTGGCGCTAAAAATTCGGAGCGTGTATGACCAACTTTTTCACACGCTCGCGCCACGGCGGCTTGCTGGTGCTGGCCCTGGTGCTGGCCATCCTGCCGCTGTTCCTCAGCAATGCGTTCTACTATGACGTGGCGATCCGCATCGCCCTGAACGCCATCGTCGTCATCGGCCTGAACCTGTTGATGGGCTACACGGGCCAGATCAGCCTGGGCCACGCGGGTTTCTATGGCCTGGGCGCCTATGCGTCGGCCGTGCTGACCACGCACTACAACTGGCCGCCGCTCGCTGCCCTGGCCGCCGGCGCCGTCGCCACGGGTTTGCTGGCGCTGCTGCTGGCCCGCCCCGTGTTGAAGCTCAAGGGCCATACCCTGGCCATGGCCACCCTGGGCCTGGGCATCATCATTTCCATCGTCATCAACAACGAGACGCAATGGACGGGCGGCCCCGACGGCATCGGCGTGTCTACTTTCAGTGTCGCCGGACTGGAAATCGCCGGTGAAAAATCGTGGTACCTGGTGTGCGCCGTGCTGCTGTTGCTCGTCACCTGGCTGGCGCTGAACCTGATCGATTCGCCCGTCGGCCGCGCGCTGCAGGCGATCCACGGTTCGGAAGTGGCGGCCCGCGTGGTCGGCGTCGATACGACCCGCTTCAAGGTGCGCGTGTTCGTGCTGTCGGCCGTCATTGCCAGTATCGCGGGCAGCATCAGCGCCCATTACATCGGTTTTATCACCCCCAACCTGGCCGGCTTCTTCCACTCGATCGAGCTGGTAACGATGGTGGTGGTGGGCGGCATGGCATCGATCTTCGGCTCCATCATCGGTGCGGCCCTGCTGACGATCCTGCCGCAACTGTTGTCCAGTTTTGAAGGCTGGGAAACGGTGGTGTTCGGCGTGATCCTGATGGCGACCATGATCTTCATGCCCAAGGGTCTCGTACCGAGCCTGGCCAGCCGTTCGCGCAAGCGGGCAGGGGTGCCCAAGGCGCCCGCCGCATCAAATAAACCACCGGCACAGGAGGTGTGAGATGCTGACGATTAACAATCTGAGCAAGAGCTTCGGCGGCGTGCATGCGGTGCAGGACGTGAGTTTCACCGTCAAGGAAGGCAATATCCACTCCGTGATCGGGCCGAACGGTGCCGGCAAGACGACTCTGTTCAATCTGATCACCGGTGTGTACACGCCGACCCGGGGCGAGATTTTGCTCAATGGCGAAAACGTGGCCGCCATGCCGCCCGATGCGCTGGCGCGGCGTGGCATGAGCCGCACCTTCCAGAACCTGCAGGTGTGCATGAACATGACGGCCATCGATAACGTGATGGTGGGTGCGCACCTGCGCCTGAACCAGAACCTGTTCGCCTCCATGCTGCGTTTGCCGTCCGTGCGCCGTGCCGACGCGGCCTGCCGCGACGAGGCGGCGGGCCTGATGGAGTTTGTCGGCGTGGGTCGCCATATCGACGACGAGGCGGGGCAGATGTCGTATGGCGCCTTGAAACGCCTGGAAATCGCGCGTGCGCTGGCGGCCAAACCGAAGGTGCTGCTGCTCGATGAGCCGGCGGCGGGTCTGAACCATACCGAGACGGGCGAGATCGAAGCCTTGATACGCAAGGTGGCGCAATCTGGCGTGACGGTGGTGCTGGTCGAGCATGACATGAAACTGGTGATGAATCTGTCGGACCATATCCTGGTGCTCGACTATGGCAAGAAGCTGGCCGAGGGAACCGCCGCCGAAGTGCGCGCCAACCCCGACGTAGTGGCCGCGTATCTGGGAGTGGCGGCATGATGAAGATGGAAAAACCTCAAACTCCGCTGGTGCTCGATATCGCTGGCCTGACCAGCCATTACGGCCGCATCCAGGCCCTGCACGGCATCGACCTGCAGGTACGGCAGGGGCAACTGGTGGCACTGGTGGGCGCGAATGGCGCCGGCAAGACGACCCTGCTGCGGGCGATCTCCGGCGTGCAGCCGATCAGCGCGGGCAGCATCGCCTTCGCCGGCCAGGACGTCAGCCGCATGAGCGCCGACAGGCGCGTGCGCGCCGGTATTTGCCAGGTGCCGGAAGGGCGCCAGGTGTTCGGCCCCATGACGGTGGAAGACAATCTGCGCCTGGGCGCCTTTACGCGCCCCGCGCAGGACGTGGCCGGCGACATGGAGCGCATGTATGGGCTGTTCCCCATCCTGAAGGAAAAGCGCCTGCTGCTGGCCGGGACCTTGTCCGGTGGACAGCAGCAGATGCTGGCCATGGCGCGCGCGCTGATGGGCCGTCCGCAACTGCTGCTGCTCGATGAGCCCAGCATGGGCCTGGCGCCGCTCCTGATCGCGGAAATCTTCCGCATCGTCGCCGAGCTGCGCGACCAGGGCATCACCATCTTCCTCGTCGAGCAGAACGCGCACGCCGCCCTGTCGATCGCGGACGTGGGCTATGTGATCGAGACGGGCGCCATTACGCTGTCCGGCCCCGGTCCCGAATTGCTGCATAACGAGCAGGTACAAAGCGCCTATCTGGGCATGTAAGGAGTCTGTATGGTCAAAGTCTACGAAATCAACGGCGTCACCCCCGTCGTCCACCCCAGCGCCTATGTGCATCCGAGCGCAGTCTTGATCGGCGACGTGATCGTCGGCCCGCGCTGCTATATCGGTCCACTGGCCTCGATCCGCGGCGACTTCGGCCGATTGATCCTGGAAGAGGGCGCCAATCTGCAGGACACCTGCGTCATGCACGGTTTCCCCGGCTGCGACACGGTGGTCGAAGTCGACGGCCATATCGGCCATGGCGCCGTGCTGCATGGCTGCCGCATCGGCCGCAATGCGCTGGTTGGCATGAACGCCGTGGTGATGGACAACGCCATCATCGGCGAGGAATCCATCGTCGCGGCCATGAGTTTCGTCAAGGCGGGCATGATCGTCGCGCCGCGCAGCATGGTGGTGGGCACGCCCGCCAAGGTGATACGGTCGCTCACCGACGATGAAATCAAATGGAAAAGCTCGGGCACGGGCCAATACCACGAACTGGCCGTGCGCTCGATGCAGACGATGCGCGAAGTGGACGCCCTGACGCAAGTCGAGGCGAACCGCCAGCGTCTCAATTTTGAATCCGCCTTGCCGCTGCACTTGCACAAGAACGCCGCAGCGCAATAAACAATATGGGCGTAGGTCGGATTAGCGGGGCAGCACCCCGCGTAATCCGACACCACACCAACGTCACCAACACCCTCGTTTTACGGAGAAACCACATGGCTCACATATCTACCCTGCAAAGCCTGATCGCCGGCCGCTGGCTGGGCGAAAGCGCCGCCGTGCCCCTGCATAGCGCCTTGAACAACCGCGTCATCTATCACACGCATGCCGAGAAGATCGACTTCGACGAGGCCGTCACGTATGCGCGCAAGACGGGCGTGCCGGGCCTGATGGCGCTGGACTTCCAGCAGCGCGCCGCGCGCCTCAAGGCGTTGGCCCTGTACCTGGTCGAGCGCAAGGAAGAGCTGTATGCGATCTCGCACCTGTCGGGTGCCACGCGCGCCGATAGCTGGGTCGATATCGAAGGCGGCACGGGTACCCTGTTCGCCTACGCCAGCATGGGCAGCAACGAGCTGCCGTCGTCGAACGTGCTGCACGAAGGCCCGGCCATCGCGCTGGGTAAAAAAGGCGGCTTCGCCGGCACGCACATCCTGGTGCCGCGCGGCGGCCTGGCCGTGCACATCAACGCATTCAATTTCCCCATCTGGGGTCTGCTGGAAAAATTCGCGCCAAGCTTCCTGGCGGCCATGCCATGCATCGCCAAGCCGGCCACGGCGACGAGCTACCTGACGCAGGCGGTCGTGCGCATGATGCATGAATCGGGCTTGCTGCCGGCCGGCAGTTTGCAACTGGTGATCGGTTCCACGGGCGACTTGCTGGACCGTTTGAATGGCCAGGATTTCGTCACGTTTACAGGCTCGGCCGCCACGGCCGCCAAGCTGCGCACCAATCCGAACCTGATCGCCCAGTCCGTACCCTTCAACGGCGAAGCCGATTCGCTCAACTGCGCCATCCTGGCGCCGGACGTCACGCCCGACGATGTGGAGTTCGATCTGTTCGTCAAGGAAGTGGTGCGCGAAATGACGGGCAAGTCGGGCCAGAAGTGCACGGCGATTCGCCGCATCATCGTACCCGAGCACCTGATGGATGCCGTCGGCACGCGCTTGCGCGAGCGCCTGGCCAAGGTGGTGGTGGGCGACCCGTCCATCGAAGGCGTGCGCATGGGCGCGCTGGCATCGAAGGAACAGCAAAGCGATGTGGCGGAGCGGGTTGCCACCCTGTCGCAGGGTAACGAGGTGGTGTTTGGCGCGGCCGACGGTTTCAGTCCCCTGGGTGATGGGGCACAGGATGGCAGCTTCTTCTCGCCGACCCTGCTGCTGTGCCGCGACGCCTTCGGCAACGACGCCGTGCATGACGTGGAAGCGTTCGGCCCCGTCAGCACCATGATGGGCTACAAGGATATCGATGAAGCGCTGGCCCTGGCCGCGCGCGGCAAGGGCAGCCTGGTGAGTACCCTGGTGACGCGCGATCCGAAGATCGCCGCGCGCGTGGTGCCGCACGTGGCGGCCACGCATGGCCGCGTGCATGTGCTCGAGCGCGTGGCCTCCGTCGATTCGACGGGCCATGGCTCGCCCCTGCCGCAACTGAAGCACGGCGGCCCTGGCCGCGCGGGCGGCGGCGAGGAGCTGGGCGGCGTGCGCGCCGTGCGCCACTACCTGCAACGGGCGGCTGTGCAAGGTTCGCCGACTATGCTGGCGGCGATCACGGGCGAATACGTGCGCGGCGCGGATGTCAACGAAAGCCCGATCCATCCGTTCCGCAAGCACTTCGAGGACCTGAAGACGGGCGATTCGCTGCTCACGCACCGCCGCACTGTCAGCGAAGCGGACATCGTCGCCTTTGGCGGCATCTCGGGCGATTTCTTCTACATGCACTTCGATGAAATCGCGGCGAAAGAGTCGCAGTTCGGCAAGCGCATCGCCCACGGCTACTTCGTGCTGTCGGCCGCCGCCGGCCTGTTCGTCTCGCCTGGCGTCGGTCCCGTGCTGGCCAATTATGGCCTGGACAACCTGCGCTTCGTCGCCCCCGTCGCCATCGGCGACACCATCCGCGCGCGCCTGACCTGCAAGCGCAAGGTCGACCGTAACCGCAAGGACGTCTTTGGCGTGGGCCAGGGCGTGGTGGCGTGGGACGTGCAGGTGACCAACCAGAACGAGGAACTGGTGGCCAGCTACGACATTCTGACCCTGGTGTCGAAGCGCGAGTAAGCGTTTTCGCAGCACGGCATCGACCGGCGCCATCCGCGATCTTTGCGCGGGTGGCGCTTTTTTTATCCGAGCTATTTTTGTCTTGAATTATCCATAAGTGTATGAAAAGTATACCGAAAGTGTGGTTTTTCCCGTCTGCTCATTAGATAAAATCCTCTAGAAACCATGTTTTTTCCATGAAAAATGGCAAAATCGGTAATTGCCTTAGGAAAACTTTTCAAAGCAGACTTTTTCTCTGTAGCATGGTTCTACTCACTGGTCACACCGTCATTCACGCCATGCAAGGCGACGGCGGCGCAAAAAAGGACCCGGCCTGTTATGGCCGGTGAACCATCGACCTCGAGCCCAACTCCACGATTAACGTTCACCGCTACGGGTATTTAATTACTATGAATAAACACGTCCTGATTTTCCTGCTGGCCATGCCCCTGGCCATCAGCCATGCCTACGCTGAAGATGCCGCCAGCGGCCCGACCGTCAAGATCAGCGGTTTCGGCACGGCCGCGCTGACTGTGGCCGATACCGACAAGGCGCAGTTCGCGCGTCCGAACCAGGCTGCCGGCGCCGCTCGGACAGCCCGTACGGGCGTCGATTCGAACCTGGGCTTGCAGGCCAATGTCACCGTCAATCCCTGGTTGTCGGCCACCGTGCAAGGCCTGGCGCGCAAGGACGGCGAAGATGATTTCGGCGCCGAGCTGGCATGGGCCTTCGCCAAGGCCAAGGTGTCGGACAGCTTCAGCGTGCGCGTTGGCCGCATGGGTCTGCCCGTCTTCATGATTTCCGATTACCGTAACGTGGGCTATGCCAACACCATGCTGCGCCCACCGGGCGAAATGTATTCGCAGGTGCCCCTCAACAGCATCGATGGCATCGATGGCACTTACCAGTTCAGCTTGGGCGACACCAGCATCACCACGCAGCTGGCGCTGGGCCGCACCAAGGCCACCCTGGCAACGGGACCCGATTCGACCGTGCATGTGGAAGGCAAGTCCATCGTTGCGCTGAACATGGTGGCCGAACATGGTCCCGTCACCGTGCGTTTCGGCCGTGCCGAGACCAAGCTGACGATCAATGATTCGCCCAGCTTGAATACCTTGATGGGCAGCTTGCGCGCAGCCGGCAGCGGCTACCGGATCGCCCAGCTGGGCGCCCTGGCTGATGCGCTGGAAGTCAAGGACAAGAAGGCGTCCTTCACGTCCGTGGGCCTGGGCCTGGACTGGAACAATGTCCTGGTGCAGTCCGAGTATGCCAAGCGCAAGACGGACAGCTATATCAGTGACAGCACCTCGTGGTACGTGATGGGCGGCTACCGCATCGGCGCCTTTTTGCCGTACTACAGCCATGCCAGCCTGAAGGCCGATGATCGCGTGAATAACACCGTGCCGGCTGCCTGCCCGGCCGGTTATCCAGCCGCCTGCACGCCGACCCTGCGCGCACTGTCGGCCGGCGTCAATACCATGGCCAACACGCGCAACCAGCTGGAGCAATCGACGGACAGCATCGGCGTGCGCTGGGACTTCCACCGTTCGGCCGCCTTGAAGGTGCAGATCGACCGCATCAAGCCGAAGAATGGCCAGGGCCTGTTCGTGCAAGCCAAGCCGGGTTTCAGCGGCCCCGTCACGGTGGTGGCTGCCGCCATCGATTTCGTTTTCTAAGGAGCGCCGCATGAAACCATTTATTTTGCATATGGCTGCCTTGCTGGCCTTGTCGATGAGCGTTCCCGCCATGGCCGAAGTGGTCGTGGTGGTCAATCCCAAAAGCGCCGCTGGCGCGATGACGAATGAACAGGTAGCGCAGTTCTTCCTCGGGAAATCGACGGCCATGACGCCGATCGACCAGCCGGAAAGTGCTCCCGTGCGCGCCGAGTTCTACAAGAAAGTGACGGACAAGGAACCGTCGCAGGCGAAGGCCCTGTGGTCCAAGCTGGTCTTCACGGGCAAGGCGACCTTGCCGAAAGAGGTGGCCAATAGCGCCGACGTGAAAAAGGCCGTGGCCGCCGATCCGAAAGCCATCGGCTACATCGAAAAGAGTGCCGTCGACGCCAGCGTCAAAGTAGTGCTGACGGCGCCATAAGGCCGGCTCGGGCCGCGCGCCATGCGGCGGCCCGATAATTCATCAGATTCAGGAGACAGCAATGAGCATCAAACGCAAGATATGGGCGCTGCCCGTCGTCTCGGCCGTGATCTTCGGCCTGGGACTGGCCGTCAGTGCCTACCTGTCTACGGCCGCGCTCAATTCCATTCACGCCACCGAAAGCGCCGACTATCCCGTGCTCGACATGGCCAAGTCGCTGACGCTGGACCTGGCCGCCGTCGGCGATGGCTTGCGCGACGCCGTCAGCGAAGGCGACAAGGAGCGCATCGGGCAAGTCGATGGCCAGGCCGTCAAGCTGCGCGCCAAGCTGGCCGCCTTTGCCGCCATTCCCGGCCAGCGCGAGCACGGCATGCAACTGGCAAAGGAGTTTGACGCCTACTATGCGCCGGCCATGAGTGCGGCGCGCATCATGCTGGAAATGGAAGAGGGCGACCCGCAAGCGACCGTGGCGCGCATGCAGGGCGCGCTGGCGGTGCTCAATACGGACCTGGCCAAGACCAACGAACAGGCGCAAGCGCAATTCAAGCAGGGCATCGAGCGCAGCGCGGCGAATGTGCGTCATGCCCTCAATACCAGCATCGCCGTGGCGCTGGCCGTCATTGTTTGCCTGGCGGCCGTGTCGCACTTTGTCGTGCGCGCCATCTGGCAGCAACTGGGCGGCGAACCGGAATATGCGCGCCAGATCGCGCGCGCCGTGGCCGATGGCGACCTCTCGATGGAGATCGCCACCGAAGCGGGCGACCAGGCCAGTTTGCTGGCGGCGCTGAAGGAGATGCGCGGCCGGCTGGCCGGCATGGTGTCCGGCATCAAGGTATCGGCCGAAACCATCCAGGTGGCCAGCGCGGAAATCGCGCAAGGCAATGCGGACCTGGCCGCGCGCACAGAATCGCAGGCGGGCAGCCTGGATCAGACGGCGCGCAGCATGGATAGCCTTACAAGCACCGTGCGCGACAACGCAGCCAATGCGGGCCAGGCGCATGCACTGGTGGTGTCGGCGTCTTCTGTCGCCGTGAAAGGCGGGCAAGTGGTCAGCCAGGTGGTCACCACCATGGGCGAGATCAACGACTCATCGAAACGCATTGTCGACATCATCGGCGTGATCGACGGCATCGCCTTCCAGACGAATATCCTGGCCTTGAATGCGGCCGTGGAAGCGGCGCGCGCGGGCGAGCAGGG
>JAEAMG010000356.1_pt1 | contig 58686 bp, 48 predicted proteins | sample 8958741 | NCBI WGS metagenome assembly JAEAMG01 (sample SAMN16933256, study PRJNA681125) | bioreactor sludge metagenome | isolation source: anaerobic bioreactor treating anionic surfactant - SDBS | place: India: Bengaluru | collected 2019-02-28 | reverse complement strand
AACCTCAGGTTCGTCTCAACAAAGCTGCAATATGAGGTTTTTCAGGATCGACTAAGGTACAGTCCTGCGCCGCTACCGGCGTAACGATGATGGCGGAAGAACCAAGAGCAATTGCTAACACAGGGAAGAATAGCAAACATAAGAATCTTACCGCTTGTGCCCTTTCGATTACCGAAGGCAGAAACATCATGCATGCCCCTCTTGTTTCAAGATGAAAGTAAAAACTCGTTACATTCCTCTTTCAATGTTATGCAGCTTGTTTTAAATATATTTTCTATATCTTATTTCACAAGAATCAAATTAAAATAGCATTGTATATACGCTAAATAATAACATTTTTGATGTTTTTATCGCTATTTACGCTATTTGTCAATAGGCACAAACCTGATTTTTAACTTCTAAAAACCTTATAAAAGCCGTTGCCGAACAAAATGCAGGTCAGCGGCAGTTCCTGACATTTCAGTTAATTCATATATAAATCAAATAGTAAAACTATAATTTGTTACTTAATGCCGCCTTCGGTTCTGACAGTCTCAAGCCCGAGAATTTTCCCCTCAGAAACATTGTTTGCCTGGGCGAACGGCTTTATGCCGCGAATGCATCGCGCATGAAGGCGCTCCTACCAAAATTTCAAAGATGTTTGGCTGGATTTTATTTATTTACAGAGGTAATCAATACCTCCATCAGGTTCCGACGCTCCGCCTGATTCAAAAAAATCTGCAGCCCGCACTCATATGCTGTAATGGGAATGACCCTGCGTATTCCAAAAACTTTTTATCAAGTTTTATGAGTGATTACCGATAAAAGTTATGCCAAGAGAATCTATTGGATGCACCTTGCATTCTTACGCGGTTTTCGGCACACGAGCGCTTGCCCGATTTGATCCGAGCGTTGGCCCGATACTGTTATGTCGCCGCTTGTTCACATCATGACCAGCACTCTCTTTGGAAAATTAGGATATTACTATTTATAATGAAGCAGGAAAGGCAACTTCTGTGGAAGTCAAGACTCAAAAACAACTCCTGGAAGAAATAGACAAACTGCGCCGTCAGGTTGAAGAGCTGCGGGAAGAAAAAGATCTGCTCAATCAGTGGAAAACTGAAGAGCAGCGCAAGTGGAACCGCTATCGTCTCATCAGCGAACACACCGGTGACCTTATCGCCGTCACCACCTTCAGCCTCAACCCCACCTACACCTACGCAAGTCCTTCTCACAAACAGGCTTTAGGTTACGACCCGGAGGAACTGGTAGGCAGACCGGGCATCGAATTCGTCCATCCTGACGATAGAAAAAGATTACTCCCGCTGCTGCAGAAATATATCACTTCCAAGGCATCAAAATTGCTCGGTTTCAAAAATCAGTCGATGTCCGAACTGCTGGAGTACCGGGTCAGAGACAAGGAGGGTAACTGGCATTTTCTGGAGAGCACGGTAAATTTGATCACTGACGAGATTCTCTTTATTTCGAGAGACATAACCAGGCAGAAGGCAATCATCGAAGGAATCAAGATGGCCTATGCCGAACTGATGCAAATATTCAATAACATCGTGGAAGGAGTCCGGGTCATTGACAAGGACTATAATGTGCTGCTGGTCAACAAAACCTTCGCCGCCCTGGCCGGCATCAGCGAGGAGGAAATGACCGGGAAAAAGTGCTACGAGGTGTTCAGCTGCCCGATGTGCCGCACCTCCGACTGTTTTTTAACGCGGATTCTCGCGGGAGAATCGCACATCGCCTGTGACACGGAAATTCGCCGCAAGGATAACGCCAAAATACCATGTGCCGTCACCGCCACGCCCTTCCAGGGAACCGCCAGCGAACCCATGGGCATTGTCGAAAATTTCCGCGATATCACCCAGCGGAAGCAGTCGGAGAAGGAACTGAAGGAGGCCAATGAATTTTTGGAGCAGGTGATTGAAAACAGCAAGGACGGCATATTGATTGTCGATACCATGGGCAACATCCTGGCCTGCAACACCGCCTTGGCCCAGATGAGCGGTTTCAGCAAGGAAGAGCTGATGGGCAAGCATGCTTCCATGCTGGTCATCGAAGACAGGGAAATGAGAAAAACGATTTTGGGAAAAACCGCCGAGCTCTTCGAAAAAGGGTTCACCACCTACGAGCCGACCTTTAAGTCCAAGGAGGGGAAACATATCGACGCCGAGTGCCTCTCCTCGATGGTGCGCAATGCCGAAGGCGAGTACATTGCCGGCGTATCTATAATCCGCGACATCACCGAAAGAAAGAAAATGGAACGGCACCTCATCCAGTCCGAGAAAATCAAGTCGCTGGAAGAGCTGGCCGGGGGGGTGGCCCACAACTTTAACAATATTCTTGCCGCCATCCTGGGAAGGGCCCAGCTGCTGATGATGAAATTCACCGACCAGCCGCACGTGCAGGAGCGAAGGAAGGCGATGCTGGAGCTGAAGAAGAGTCTCGAGGTGATTGAGCAGGCCGCCCTGGAAGGCGCCCGCACCGTGCAGCAAATCCAGGACTTCTCGCGCAAGCGGGAGGACAGCTTTTTTACGCGGGTCAATCTGAATGAAATAATCGATCAGAGCCTGGAGCTGACCCGCGCCCGCTGGAAGGACGAAGCCCAGTGCAACGATATAAGCATCGCCATCAGGAAGGAGCTTTCCGATCTGCCGCCCGTCGAGGGAAATGCCGCCGAGCTGAAGGAGCTCTTTACCAATCTGTTTAACAATGCCTTTGATGCCATGCCCCGGGGGGGCGAACTGGGCATAAAAACGTCCAGTGAAGACGGATGGAATGTCATTACCGTGCAGGACACCGGTGAAGGTATTCCTGAGGACATACGGGATAAAATCTTTGATCCCTTTTTTACCACCAAAGGCGTACAGTCAGTAGGGCTCGGTTTGAGTGCGTCTCACGGCATTATCAGCCGACACCGGGGAACCATCACGCTGGACAGCATGGGAGGAACGGGATCATGCTTTGTCATAAAGTTTCCGGCGGCAGCAAAGCCGATCGAGGCGCGCACGGCACAGGCTGCGTCCGGAAAATTGAGAAAGGCCTCCATCCTGGTCATTGAGGACGAGGACGATTTGCGAAATCTCCTCACCGACATCCTGAAAACGGAGGATCTTGAGGTGGAGGCCGCCGAAAACGGCCGGGAAGGAATCGCGTTATTTGCCGGCAAGCACTTTGACCTGGTGTTCACCGACCTGGGCATGCCCGAAATGTCCGGCTGGCAGGTGGCAAAGGAGATAAAGAAACTGGATGACCGGACGCCGGTAGCGCTCATCACCGGCTGGCACATTCAACTCAATGATGCGGAGAAACAGGAAAAAGGCGTCGATCTGATCATCAACAAGCCGTTCAAAGTGGACGAAATCTTAAAGCTGGTCGAAGACGGCTTGAAGATCAAGGACTCCTATAACGGAACCTGAGCCTGCCTGCCGGTACACATCGCTAGATTTTCCAACCTGCAAGTACGACCGTGTAAAAGCCTACGGTTGGTAATTCTCTCAGATTCTTATCAATTTGTAGTAGCGGCTTTCAGCCGCGAACAACCCCCCCTTGATTATGCGCCCCCTTATAAATAGCCCTTGAAAAGGTCTTGCCTTTCCCTGATACTGGTGATAAATAATATTCCACATTGACATTGTGGAATTATTTAGATTGACAGCGTGCGCCCATAGCTCAGCTGGATAGAGCGGCAGACTACGAATCTGTAGGTCGGGGGTTCGAATCCCTCTGGGCGTACCAGGAAAATCAAGCACCTGCAAAAGCTGCGGGTGCTTTTTTTACAATTGACAGTCCGCTCCTCAATTGACAGAGTTTCTATTCCGCTATCAACCTTTGAACATGTTGCCAGGAAAGCACTTGGGCATCTGAACGCTCCTGGGAATCATCACCGCCATACACTGCGTGGCATCGAACAGATCGTTGCCGGGCAGCATCTTTCATGCGTTCTGAGAAGCGCCTCAGGTTCTTGAAAAAGTCTGCATTGACGGTAGCCCCCGATTTTATCTCAACTGCCGCGAGTTCCTCGCCGTGATCGATCAGCAGATCAATTTCCGCTCCCCGGGCTTCCCGATAGTGAAAGAGCCCCGGTTGCAAACCGCTGTGCACGCAGGCCTTGTAGGTTTCGGAAACGACCCAGCTTTCAAATACGGCGCCGCGCAGGGGATGGTAGAGAAGTTGTTCCGGCTCATGGATGCCAAGCAGGTAACACACCAGTCCGCTGTCAAAGAAATGCAGTTTGGGCGCTTTGACGACCTGCTTGCGGATGCTGGTATGCCACGCGGGGAGCCGATGGATGATGTAACTGGTCTCCAAAACAGAGAGCCAGGCACGAGCGGTGTTGTGGGATACACCGGCATCGCTTCCGAGCTTCGATAGATTAATCTCCTGCGCCGTGCGCCCGGCACATAGTTTGAGAAATCCGGAGAAGGCCTGGAGGTCGCCGACATTAATAACCTGGCGGACATCCCGTTGTATATAGGTGGTTGTGTAATCCGCCAGCCATTGACCGGGTGGTATACCCCGATCGTAAATTCTCGGATAGGTTCCTTGCCAGAGCAACCGATTTAAGTCGGAAGGTGCGGACGGAAATGCACGCAGTTCTTCGAGACTCGGTGGCAACAATACCAGGATGCCACAGCGTCCCGCCAGTGATTGGGTAATGGATTGGGATAAACCAAAATGCTGTGAACCGGTCAGTATGAACCGGCCCGGATCCGGGCGGGTATCAATATCACTCTGCAGGTAGGTGAGTAATGTGGGGACATGCTGTATTTCATCAATGATGGCACCATCAGCATACCGGGCCAAAAATCCACGCGGATCGCTGCCTGCAAAATCTCGAACGTCCAGCGCCTCGAGCGAAACATATGGTTTATCGGGATAAGCCATTTGGCAAAGGGTGGTCTTGCCAGACTGCCGTGGACCGGTAATTAAGACCGTCGGGTAATAGCCCGCAAGCTCACGCAATTTCTTTTCAATGGTTCGCTTAATCATAGTAATCAATTTAATAAAATATTCATAAATAGTCAATAGAAATTACAATTTATGAATATTTTGCTGCGCCGATATTGAATTAAAATACCGTAATTTGGTTATTTTTATATACTACGAATCTGTAGGTCGGGGGTTCGAATCCCTCTGGGCGTACCAGAACAACAAATGGGCCCGATGACAGATGCCGAATCATCGAGCCCATTTTTCTTTCTTCCAACCGATTTCCAGCCGCAGGCACGCGGCTGTATGTGGTTGCTGCTCGGTCACGCTTGCAGCAGTTCCGCGTCGCCAATGCCGCCGGCCTCTTCAGCCGATCGATTTCCCTCTCCAGGGCAGTTTTGCGTAGAGATTCTTGATTCCCTCTTTCAGCCTTGCCACCCGCACCCCCTCCTGGCCGACTGCCATGCTGTTGTTGAATTCCTCAACCGTGTGGAAGATGATGGCTGAGAATTTGGCATTGAGGCCATGGGAGGTATTGGCATAGGTATTGATGAATTCCGCCAGCTTGCGTTCATAGGGATTGGCATTCTCATCGTCCTGATGCACATAATGCGCGATGGTCCTGAGCTCGAAACTCTGATTGTCGGTGTTCGACACAAACAGAATGACCGCCAGCGGGTTTTCCATCAGGTTGCGGAAGGTGTGGGTTTCCCGGTAGGGGGTGTCCGGCTTGTCGGCGGCGCCGGGGGCCAGGACGGTTTCATCCCGCGAGAGAAGACCGGAGAAGTTCCACAAATCCTGATTGGCAAACTGGTCCCTGAACCAGGTGCGGCGTTCTGTCGGATTTGAAGCCCGTTCAAGCAGGCCGTCAATCATCGTCTGCGCCGTGTCCGTGTCCTTCGGGCAGGGAAACATGAACTTGCACGCGCCGTTGAGGGTGAATTTACTGTCGCCGCGCGGGATGCCGCCATACGATATGATGGTCGGGCAATAGACGCCGCCGAACATGGCAATGACCCCTTCCAGCAGCTTGTTGTACACGTTCACCATGCCATTGCTCTCAAAATCACGAAACTTCTGTTCCGTTTCAATGATTTTGAATTGCCGCCACCGGCTGTCAACGCGGGCGGTGATGATGCCTTCATCCAGCCTGTCCACTTTCACCGTCCGGTGGACCGGGTACCCCAGGTCATTCCAATATCGCGCGATGTTTCCATTGTAGCCCCTGCCGCTCCACTGGTCCTTGTAGTCCTGATACTGATCGGCAAAAATCTTTTGTGAGCCGCCCAGCGTCAGGAGCGAGAGTATTGAAGCCCCGCCCATTTTTATAAATGAACGCCGCGCCTTTTTATTTGAGGGATCATTGTTCGTACACTCTTTCTTCATAATCATTCTCCTCTTCCATTGTCGTTACCGGTGATCGCTGCTGCCGACCGCGCAGATGCCGCGAAGAAGCCGGGCGCGCACAATGCCTGTGCCGCACCCGCGGCTTCGCTTGCTGAGGCAATACGCGCTATGGCGCAGCATGAACCTGAGTGGCAAACCCTTCCAGCTCATCAAAGGTGTATGGCGTTGCCGGCGGGAGGCCGTGCGGCGTGATGCCGCCGGTGCTGTGACAGGGCTGACAGACCAGGTTAAGGGTCAGGCCCAATGCTTTGCCGTCGTTGTCCAGCTTTACCGCAGTGCGTTCGGTATTTAAAAATGCGTTGGGCGAACCGGCCGCGGCATTAATCTTAAACTGGTGCGACCGTATGTCGCCCACATAGGCATAGTTGCCTTCCTTCCCGATAATGCCCTTGCTCACTGCCGATTTGGCTGCCTTGGGCATATGGCAGTCAATGCACGTCAGTTCACCCATGCCCAGGCCGATGGCGACACCGGGATGACAACCCAGGCAATCCTCGTTTTCATAAACCCTTCGGCCGTCTCCGGGTGCCTCATCATCATAAATCGTCGATGCGTGAGGATTATGGCAGGTTGCGCAATCAGGTCCGCCCGGCACATTATGGGGGCTTGCGTTCCACTCTTCCCATTCCTGGCGCTGCAGCACGAGATTGCCATCCGCGGCAATCACGCCGTCCGCCTCTTCGACGCCGTTCACCTGCGGACCGGTAATGTGACACTGCTTGCATGCCACCCTGGCGTTTTCAAGCGGAGGCTTTGTTTCCACCGGATTGGTGGCATGGTCTTCAGACGGGCCATGGCATGCTTCACAGCCAATGTTCGGTTCCACCCATTGTCCGCGGACCCCGGGGAGGCCAAACAGTTCCGCATCGTCAGGCGTGGATCCGAAAACAAAGGTTTCAGGCGCTTCCGGTACGCCGGGCGCGAAAGCAGGATACGCCGGCGCATCGCGGTCAACCGCGTTGAGTTTGAACTGGTGGCCGGACTCGATGAAGGTCGTGTAAATCTCTCCGTGGCAGTTCTTGCAGGTTCCGGTCCGGGCATACCCGATCGGAAGTGGTTCTCCCGCAGCGGCAAACCCGGTAGCATGGCATCCCCCGCAATCGTAGGGCTTGGGGTCCTGCTGCTGAGCCTCGTATGGCGCCCACTGGGCATCAGTTCCTAACAGTTCGTTGGCCTGGTTATACTGGGTCTTCACCTGATCAACCCCATCGGTTGCGACAAAGCCGTTTTCATCCATGAACAGGGCCTTCCAGCCATAGCCGCCAATCACGTAGACGGTTTCTTTCTGACATCCCGCGCCCGTAACCGCAACAACTGCCAGCAGCATGCAGATCAGGGACAATTCACTACGGCACGTGCTTTTCATGTGTAACCTCCTTTACCATGAGCGGTATGTAAATAACGCCAAACCTCTTCATGCAAATCATTCTCACTGCATAGTACCTTAGAATAATTGATTATACTATTCAAGAATAAAAATGGGTCGGGAGTGCCTGGATAAGAAGCATGGTTTGAGGAGTCATCCCTCTCCCGAGAATGGAATAAAAGCCTTTGCATCCCGGCAATATATATTATTAAACCCATTTCCCCTGCAAAGCGTATATAATTACTACAACGCGTAATCCGGTATCAACTTTCTGCACCTGATTGCGAAATAACGCCCTTCCTGTTATAGTATAGTAATTTCAATCATTGATGGAGAGAATATGAAGCATTTTACTTGTATCACGGCACTTTCGTTAATTGCCGGCTGGCTGGCGAATTCAGCATTTGCAGTTGAATACCGCACCGACTTTTTAGAGCCCGACAATCCGGGCGGCGTTACGGAAAGCCTGAAAACCTTCGATGACGAGTGGACAATTGGCGTCGGTGAAACCTTTTCGATCGACGTCTGGGCTGCGGATATCCCTGAAGAAATTATATCGAGCGGTTTTGAGATGCTTTACAACCCGGCTCAGATGCGTTTGGTAAGCGTCAAGGCTTTTGATGGTGATGCAGATGGTTCACAGGGAAACCCTGTTCCTTGCTGTCCAGGGTTAACAGGCCCCTGGGATCCAGTGACTACCAATCAACTAGTAGATCCATATGGACCGGGTTCATATGCACTCATACTTGCGCAGTTAGGCACATGCCCAGCACCGGACGCCGGCGGTGATGTCATCATAGGCCGAGTCACCTTTCAATGCCTGGCGGAGGGAAGCAGTGACATTACTGTCCAGGCAATAGACGGTTTCGATACAACAGTGGGATGCACCAGTTCGGTAGTTTACGATTCGCAAATGGGTACCCATACCATCACCATATTTCAGGATGGAACGGGACCATCAACTACCACGTCCTCCCCATCAACAACCACATCAAGCATATCGTCATCAACTACCAGTTCACCGCCCACCACCAGTTCACCATCCACTACCACAACAACCATCAAGCGATGCCTGTCCGAGTCAATCTACGGCGGAAGCGCGGAAGAGACACGACTCCTGCGGACTTTCCGCAACCGGGTATTAAGCCAAACCGCTGAAGGCCGTGAACTGATCAACCTGTATTACCTGTGGAGCCCCGCCATCGTGAGCGCCATGGAAGGAAACGAGGAGTTTCAAGCCTGGGTCAAGGAAATGATTGATGATGCCCTGCCCATGATACAAGAGGCGGTGGAATAGAAACCGTTCAACCGGCGGCAGCGGGTCGCAACCCCTGCCGGGCACACCCAGAAAAAAAGCACCTGCGCATGAGGCAGGTGCTTTTTTGTTGCCGATGGTGCGAACCATCTATCAAGTAAGGGACGACCCCTTTATCACAACCGGATTTCCCATCCGTGCTTGCGGCGATAGGCAAACCAATACACGAAACCGACCAGAAACGAACCGCCCACGATATTGCCCAGGGTCACGGGAATGAGATTGACAAAGAAAAAATTATACCAGGTGAGGTTGGGGAAGTCCGCCGCCACCTTTCCGGCCAGCTGCCAGGCCTCCGGCGGCATCCACTGCTTGGCCAAAATGGCGCCGGGGATGTAGTACATGTTGGCAACGGAATGCTCAAACCCGCAGGCAACGAAAGCGGTGATCGGAAAAACAATGGACAGGATTTTATCGGTGGTGGTGCGGGCGCCCATGCACAGCCACACCGCCAGGCACACCAGCGCGTTGCACATGACCCCCAGCATGAACAGGTCTATAAAGGGCTTGCCGCATTTGGCATTGGAAATGGTCATGGCATTCAGCCATATAATGCCCTTGCCGAACATGTAGCGCCGGCAGAGCAGCATGATATAGACGGTGGCGATGGCGCCGACGAAGTTCCCCAGATAGACAATGATCCAGTTGCGCAGCAGCTGGCGCACCGTGACCCTGCCGCTGACACAGGCCATGACAATGAGATTGTTGCCGGTAAAAAGCTCGGCCCCCGCCAGGACCACCAGGATCAGGCCGAGACTAAAGGTGAGTCCTCCCAGCAGCCTGCCCATACCGAAATACACATTGCCTTCAGCGCCGGCGGTTACGGTTGTGGAAAAAACCGCCCCCAGCGCGATAAAGGCGCCTGCAAGGATGGACAGGACAAACAGCGTCCAAAAATCCAGGTTGGCCTTGGTAACGCCGACATTCTCCGCCTTCTCGGCGATTTGGGCCGGTGGAAACGCATCGATACTTATCATTGGGTCATTATTGCTCATACGTGCAAACTCCTCGTTCTTTTTTTCCGCACATGCAATGCAGAAAAGGTTTATGGATGTAAGGCTTCTCTCTGACCTATAAAAACATCCGCGCAGCCGCCATCCTCTGCATGAAGCTGCCAACCGGATGATAACACGTTTCCGCCGGCGTATGGTCAGGCGCTATCATTCCCAGCCGAGGGTCTGATACCCTTTGTCGCTGAGACAGCGATTCACGTAATTCATAAAAACCGGGTCAGGGTCCTTCACGCGGAACAGGGAATGAGTAACGCTTGCTGCAGCCCCGGCGGCGGCCCCCCTTCCGGCGTGGCCGAATATCGATCCGGCTGCAGCCCCTGAAGCGGCGCCAACCACACTGCTTTCAACCGCCTTTTTGGTCATATCCTTAGTTTTCTGTGACTTAAGGTAGCTGTCGGCCAGCCTGCAGCACTCTTCTATGTCCCGGTTTGCCTGTTCGGCGCCGACAGAGGCAAGATGTTCATTCGGATACAGGATGGGGCTCTTTGTGGTGCTGCACCCTCCGGCAATGATCATGCCTCCCACCAAGAATAGGGCTGTTTTTTTCATAACCGCTTCTCCGCATCTCACTTGGGATTTATCCTATAGCATATAACCATAAACAGGTAAACAATTTTTACCATCCCGCGCCCATCGTGCATTAAGCGGGAGCATTCTGCTGCCCCGGTCACTGACCGGCACTTTTACCCCTCATGATTCAGTTACCTTTATCCGATATGTCATCTGCGGGGTTTTCCCTTTCGACGCCCGACCAAAGCGGCACAATAGGGTTGTCTCAACCGGGTACAATGCCTGCATGAAAGCCTTCGTTGAGGTGGCATATGAAAAAAATGACCTGCAGATTCTGCGTGCTGCCATGCATGCTTTTCCTGTTCCTCATCGGCCCGTCGGGCATTAGGCCGGCCGACGCCGAAATAACCAACCACATGATGACCCGGAATCCGCAGTGGAACACCGGCTGCTCCACCCCGATTCCCGCCGACAGCTTCGATTACACCGATGCGGAAGCAAACTGCTGGTTTGCCTGGAATCACGCTCCGGCAACCGACGAGATTGTCTGCCAATGGTATAAACCGGACGGGGAATTATACGCCGAGCAGAAAAACCTCACCTCTTACCCGCAGGGGTGCTGGTATTCGAGGATATTGATAAACGGCTATGCCCCGGAGAACATACCGGGCGAGTGGCAGGTGCAGGTGTATTTCGCCGGCCTTCTGAAGTTTACCGAGCGCTTCACCCTGCACGGCGATCCCTCCGCGGATCCGTGCCCTGCAGAACTGCTCTATGGCGAAGACGCTGAGGAAACAGCGCTGCTCAGATATTGGCGCGATGCCGTCTTAAGCCGGAGCGCCGAAGGCCGGGAAATGATTGCGCTCTATTACCGGTACAGCCCGGTCATAGCGCAGGCGATCAGGGAGGACGAAGCGCTTCAGGAGGGAGTGAAACAAATCACCGACACGGTGCTGGCATTCATCCAAGGGCCGGCATCAAGAGAAGAATAACCGCCCCGCACATTCATTGCATATAATCAATACAGGCCGAGCGCCAGCTGCTTGGCATGATCCAGCACTTCAAGCAGCTTGATCCCGCACAGATAATCCTTCTTTCCCTGCTTCACCCAGCTGACCACACCGTCCACGGTGATGATGGCCTTTCCCCCCAGCGCAAACATCTTCAGTGAAAGTTGCGAACCTTTCACCATGGTTTCACGCGCGTAAAAAGCCAGACCGGCGCCATTGAGGCTGATGTTGATCACCGTGCAATCCCGTCCCGGCACTTGCTCATTTCTTAAAAAATACCTGGCCTTCACGCTTGTGGGGATCCTGACTGATTCTGTCCTTCCTTCTACCCGTGCGCTTTCCATGCTTCCGTGCCCTCTTTTATACACGTGCTGATGAAACCGGATCGCCGCAGGCGCGGCACTAAGGCCCCGTCCCGACTGCTCTTGCTACCCTCTGTTTATCCTCCTTTATGGCGCATCCGTCAACAGTATTTTATTATTTTTCACCCGCGGGCAAAAAACCGCGGGTGATACTGTATGCCCTGTCCGACGCGGCGGTGAAAGAGTGCTCGTCTTTCCCGCCGATCCGGTATATACTGGGTCAACAGCAAGTGACGGTTAACCGGGAGGCAACGATATGAACAGGCGATATGATCTGGTGGTAATCGGCGCGGGACCGGCGGGTCTTATGGCGGCAAAGGTTGCGGCTGAAAACGGGCTGTCGGTGCTGCTGCTCGAAAGAAAACATAATCTTACCGCTGTCGGGCGGTCCTGCGCAACCATGTTCGCCATCGAAGATGACTATCTCTTCGGCGAGCGGATGTACTTCAACGAGCGGCGGAAAAAGCTGGTGTTCCCGGTGAATGGTTTCAGCGTGAACTATAGCGGTCCGCACAAAAACTTCTACGGGCAGGTGCTCTACGCCCCTGACGGGAAAACCTGCATCAGGATGGGCAACTATGAGGAAAATATCGCCCGGGGCGACGCGGGGCGTCTCTCGGTCGTCTATGATAAAGAGGAGCTCTTGCGGGGCATGCTCGGCGAGGCGGCCGGCTGCGGCGCTGACATAATGCCGGGCATGAACGTGAGCGGGGTGCGGAAAAGCCGGGACGGCGTCACGGTCACCACCAGCAACGGACCGGCATTTGAGGCAACCTTTGCCATTGCCGCGGATGGACTGAATTCACGCATTGCCGAATGCCTGGGTTTCAACAAAAAGCGGATATGGTACGGGACGGTCAAAACCATCTCGCATGCGGTGACCGGCGTTTCCCTTCCCTCCCCGCTCACCTACAAGATGACCAACATATTTGAGCACAAGCACGGTCTGCCGCTTACCTACGGCATCGTTCCCCGGGCCTCCGGTGAGGACACCTACTGGATTTTTATCGGCGGTCCCGCTGACGAGAGGATTGACTACGACGGCGCGCTGCAGAATTTCATGAACGACAGCCCCTTCGCCTCCTGGTTTGCCGGCGCCCGCCTGGGCGCGAAGCAGTGCGCGGTCCTCAGCATACTCTCCCCCATCGAGGATCCCTTCTGCGACAACGTGCTGGTTATCGGGGATGCCGCGTGGAACTTTGAAGCGGAGATCACCGGCGCCATCATGTGCGGTTGGAAGGCGGCAAACGCGGTAGCCGTGGCGCTGCGCGACAACAAACCGTCCCGGGAAGGTGTGGCGGGGTATCACACCTGGTGGAGGGAGTCGTTTCTGCGCAATGATTACCGCGGCTACTTGAGGAGCCTGGCGCTGCTCTACGTTTTCAATGCCGGGGATATTGCCCACGTGTACAGCCTGATCGATAAACCCCTTCCCTGCACCCTCAACCCCCACAGGCTGCAGGAGCTGATGAATGCGGCCATCGGGGCGAAAATGGCGGTCATCCAAGCGCAGCGTCCGGACATCATCGCCAAGTTCCGGCAGATTGCCGAGGACCCCCTGGAGGAGCTTTTAAAGCCGCTGCGCTGCCTTCCCGCGGTGAAAACCGCCGGGTATCTCCAGACGGCCAGGCAATAAGTGCATGCCGGAGAAGCGACCGGCACGCGGCGGAAGGGGAGAAACTATCCATTGACAGGGTTGTGTGTTTCTCTTAGAATTGGCATGCACGATGGGAGTTCGATTGTTTCTCATTAATATATTCCAAGGAAAGGAGATGCTATGAGAACGTTTGGCTGCAGGCTGTTCATGGTGTTATGCGCGTTGATCATGCTGTTCGGCACCCTTTCAACTGCCGGGGCCAAAATCGAATGGTCCATCCTGAAAAACATACCGCTTGACGATACCCCCCGCGATGTGGCCATTTCGCGGGAGGGAACCACCGCGTACATTCTCTGCAGCAAAAGCGTGCAGGTGTACTCGCTGGCCGAAAACAAGGTGACGTCCGTCATCCCCCTCACCGGGGAATTCACCCAACTGGCCCTTTCACCCGACGGGGAACAGCTGTTCCTCACCCAGGGCGAGGGAAAGCAGCTCTCCATCATTCAAATTTCCCAGGTGTACGACATTCCCAAGGGCACATCGCCGATCATCGGCAAGGCCGCTGCTCCGGTCACGCTTTTCGCCTTTCTTGACTACCAGTGACCATACTGCAGCAGGATTTATCCTGTACTTGAGCAGTTGCTCAAGCAGCGTCCCGATGATGTCAACCTGGTCATAAAGCACTTCCCCCTCCCCATGCACCGTTTCGCGGAGAAGGCGTCGCTGGCCGCTCTGGCCGCCGCCAAGCAGAACAAATATCAGGAGATGAGCAGGGCTCTCTTCAGCGACTTCCAGAACTTAAGTGATGAAAGCATCAAGAAGCAGGCGGAAACCGTGGGCCTGGACATGGCAAAGTTCAATGCCGCGATCAGCGATCCGGCGATTAAAAAACAGATTGATGATGATCGTCAGCTGGGCATGAATATTAGTGTGCGGGGCGTGCCGGCGATGTTCCTGAATGGAAGAGTTGTGAAAGACCGCTCCGTGCAGGGATTATCCGCCATGATCGACGAAGAGCTGAAGAAGGGGAAATAAAGAGCCGCATCCTGTCAGCCCTTCACCACACGGGCACTTTGCAGCTTTAGGAAAACACAACCCCCCTCTACCCAAACGGGCAGAGGGGGTTTTTTACGCGCAACAAATATCCATGATAATTCTTGGAAGCACCACCATGCCATAAAACTTAATTCTACTGAAAAGTCATGCTGCGGCTCGACCGCAGAATCCAGCTCCTATTTTTGATTGGATCCTGCGATCAAGTCGCAGGATGACCGGTTGATGATGGAGGAACACGCTCCGTCGTGGCCGCAAATGGTAAACGGAAGCAACAGAGTGCGTCCCTCCACCCGAACCATTTTAAGGAAACCTCTCATTATTCATTTGCTTGTCATTCCCCGACTTGATCGGGGAATCCATATAATTAATTTTTACGGATTCCCGCTTTCGCGGGAATGACAGCAAAAGGTCGTAAGGTGAATTTTAATTGCATCCCCTTCAAAACTACCCGCCACCATTATTATAGGCCCGCAGGTAGGTGATGATGTCATCCAGTTTTTTCTGCGCGGCAACAATATCAGCCTTGATGCGGGAGGAGGTCTTTGCGTAAGCGATCCCCATGATGAAGGTGTCCTCGGCAAAATCCTCTTTCAGTCCCCGAATCACCTCGTTCACCTCTTTCACATAGTCGTTCCTTGACGCGGATTTCTCAACAATCCCGGCATTTCTGAGGTCGGAAATCCGGACCAGCCAGGAACGCGCCACCTTTGCGTTGACGTCGCCTTCCCGGCTTTCGGCAGATGCCTTGACCGACTGCTGCTGGAGCTTCTCCACCATGTACAGGAGCTGTGCTTTATCTTCCCTCAGCCGGTCCCGCTCCTCTGATGTCAGGCGCAACTCTTCCTGGAGCGCGCGCATCCGGGCGAGCAGCTCCTGATTTGCTTCATGCAATTTCATTTCAGGATGAGCGCCCTCCCCCTGTAACGATTCATCGCCGCCGGGCGGTACAGAATTTCCTGCATACTTGTAGACGCCGAAACCGATCACGACGATAAGCACCGCCAGACAGAGCAGCGACCTGCGGGAGATGCGCTGTCGCAACCATCCTCCGGTAGCCATGATATGAGGTACCCCGTAGCATGTAATGTTGGTTATACCCTTATTGCATTAAAACAAAGCAGCGGCATAAAAGCAACACCTTTATCATCATCTGCTCTGCCGCTCATACGGCAAGTGCGCATCTTCCTCAGCGGAGCCTGGTGCTGTTCCAGCGCTACTTCATCACGGTGGCACGTCCTTATCAGCGCGGCGCAAACTTTGCGGGCCGGCATTTTTCAGCCCCCGACTGGAATTATTATTTTTCTGTGTTAGAGTATGGTAGCGGAAGAGATACGAGTATGACTGCCTACTGAACAAACCCATAAGGGGGGCCAATCCATGATGGAGCAAGCGAACAGACATTCCATGGCAGCAGTTTGGAATCGTGTCATATACGTTTCAGCCGCAACCGTCCTTTGCTGCTCACTGATGTGCTGCAGCAACGCCTCCGCCATCAGCACGGAGCGGATTGCCGCCGGGTTATCGAGGCCGCTCTTTGCCACCGCGCCCCCCGGCGATGCGATACGGCTTTTCGTGCTGGAACAATACACGGCGCAAATAAAGATCTTAAAGGGAGGTGTGATATTGGCGACACCTTTTCTCGACCTCAACAGCCTGGTCAGCGACAGCGGCAGCGAACGGGGACTCCTGGGGCTTGCTTTTCATCCCGACTACCAGGTCAACGGCTATTTTTATGTAAACTACACCGACAATGCCGGCAACACCGTTGTAGCGCGTTACGCGGTCTCGGGGAATCCCGATGTTGCCGACCCCGACAGCGCCCTCACACTCATGACCATCTCCCAGCCTTATTCGAACCACAACGGCGGCATGCTGGCCTTCGGGCCCGGTGACGGGTACCTCTACATCGGCATGGGCGACGGGGGTTCGGGGGGAGACCCGGAGAACCGGGCGCAAAACGACGGTGAGCTGCTGGGGAAACTACTCAGAATCGATGTGGACGGCGCCGTGCCTTATGCCATGCCGCCTGACAATCCTTACGCCGGCCCGGGAGATCCACTCGATGAAATCTGGGCCAAGGGATTACGGAATCCCTGGCGATTCAGTTTCGACCGGTTGACCGGCGATCTGTACACGGCGGATGTCGGCCAGAGCGCCTACGAGGAAATTAATTTTCAACCGGCATCAAGTCCCGGCGGAGAAAACTACGGCTGGAGGTTTCTGGAAGGCGCCCATTGCTACAATCCGCCGGTCAACTGCGATCCCGGCGGCACCACCTACCCAATCCATGAATATACCCATGGAGGAACCCCCTTCCGCTGCTCCGTGACCGGGGGATATGTGTACCGGGGCAGTGACATCGCCGGGCTTCAGGGCATCTATTTTTTTGCCGATTTCTGCAGCGATCAGGTATGGTCATTCCGCTATGACGGATCCGCCCTGACCTCGTTTACTGACCGGACAGCGGAACTTAATCCCGGCGACGGCAGCACCATAGACAGTATTGCCTCATTCGGAGAAGATGGAAGCGGGGAGCTTTATATCGTTGATCTCGGCGGAGAGATTTTCAAGCTGTGCCCGCCGGAGGGCTGCGCCTTGTTGTGCAAAGGCAACTTTGACTGTGATGCGGACGTGGATGGGAGCGACGCGTCCCTCTTTAAAAATGATTTTGGACGCAGCGCCCTTGCCGACCCGTGCACCAATCAATCTCCCTGCCAGGGAGACTTCAACTGCGATCAGGACGCTGACGGGAGCGATGCCTCGATTTTCAAGTCGGACTTCGGCAGAAGCTCATTCAACGCCCCCTGTCCGCCCTGCGCATCCCCGCCCTGGTGCACCTATCCCTGAACGCCCTTATTCATCCCAGAAGAGGAAGTCGGGTATGGAACAGTCTCTCTGAAGCGGATAGATGGCATCGATGGCTTCCCGGTCATAATCGGAGATGATGACATCATCATCTGAACGGAGTTCACCGTATTCAAAGAACGGGTACATGAGATCGGACGGGTCATCGCTGTGCCGCAAGCCCAGCGCATGCCCGAACTCATGCCGGGCCACGCTGCGCATGCCCGCACCGCTGATCTCCCGGCCCAGCGCCTCGGCATTCAGCTGAACATATGCGCTTTTCAGCGCACAGCCGGCCCGCCCGACGGTCCTGGTCAGCGTCAGGCCAAGGGGATACCTGTCACCGCTTCTGATGATGACCACCACATCCGCCCTTTGCGCATCCTCAGCCCGGGTGAGGAGGGGAGCGCCTTCAATGTCCGCAAGCGCCTCATTCCAGTCTTCAACCGCCGCTTCAACATCCAACACCGACTGCCTCGATTGCCGTTCCGCGTCTTTGATGAAGACGGTTACCGCTGGCTTGTTCCATCCCGCACCCAGGAGATCCAGGGTTGAGGCGTCACTTGCGCCGCCTGCCGCAGCAAGCGTTAAAAGCATGCATACAACCACACGGGCTCTGAATAAGCGTATCATGAACATCATTCCCTTTTGAATAAATTATAAAGAAAGACACACCTCTGCCGCCAGCTATCATTAATGGTCACAATCAGGCCAGGCCGGGCATCCTGCGACTTGATCGCAGGATCCAGTAAAAATCAGCTCATGGATTCTGCGGTCGAGCCGCAGAATGACGACGCATATATGCGTTTTCGGATTTTTGACGGCTACCATGCAGTCAAAACCGGAAGCAGCATGCAGCATTTGATTCTCCGCGATGCTTGCATCATGTATCATGTTTCCTGAATATGATTAACTATAGAACACATTGCCGGTAAAAAGCAACAGACAATGGCGAAGCAGTGCAACCATCCGGCGTGCACATTTCTGAACTCTTGCTTTACCCCCTTTCCTGTGTGTGGTATATATTCATCATCGGCAAAGCCATCGAGCTACTCACGCCAAGGCGTTTGTATGACCGAAAAGCGAAGCCATCCCCGTTTTGTTACGTCGGTGAAAGTTCAGGATGTGGCAACCTTATCCACCGGACGGACAAAAAACATATCGCTGGGCGGATGCATGGTGGAAAACACCGAAGGGTTTCATTACCTGCCGGTTAACACGCCACTGATGCTCGCATTTGAAATCCCGGGTGTCGCCGAGAACATAGTCATTTCCGGTGAAATAAGACACTGGGGGAAAGAGGGGGAAGGGTTCGGGGTACAGTTTACCGAGGTTGATAAGCGGTCCGCCTATTACCTCGGCCGTTTCATGGGCATATTTCTCTAATGAAGCGCAGCGGTGATACACGCCTTCCATGTCAATTTCATGAATGATCCGGGTCTTGTAAAATGCAGGGGCGACCGGCCGGTCGCCCCTGCTTCATGTTCGAGTCAAAAGGCTTCAAGGTGGACACCGTAAAACAGCTCGAGGAACAGGTGGATACAACGATTACTCCCCCGCCAGCGCCTTGTCCGCCCGCTCCATGATGTCCGGAATCGGCAGCTTGAAAGGACATTTCTCGATGCACAGCCCGCAGGCGACGCAGTCACCCGCGGTCTTTGCCCCACGCTCCTTCATCTGTTTATAGATGGCCCGCTTCTGTTCCAGGGAGATGGTGGAGGTCTTGTATAAATCAAACTGGCTGAATATGTGGATGCCCTGGGTGCAGGGCAGGCAGTATCCGCAGCGGTGGCAGTATTCCTGACCGATGGGACGGGCTATTTCATCAAGCTCTTTCAACTCCGCGGCAGAAAGCGGCACATAGGTGTGCCCGGGCTGGATATTCTGCTTCAATTCCTCCATGGTTTTCATTCCCGGAATGACAATATCCACATCATAGTTCATAATCCAGCGGATGCACAGGTCGGCGCGCTGGGTAAGCTGCCCCCCGCCCAGCGGCTTCATGGCGATGGTGCCGATGTCGTGCTCTTTGCAATAGGGAACAACCTCCTTTAAGTAATCCTGTTCGATAATGGTAAAGGGGAATTCCGCCACATCGAACCGGTCCGTCTTCAAGGCCTTCATGAGCACCGTGGGATTGTGTGAGGCAACCAGCACATAGTCAAGCTTGCCCTGCTCGCGCGCCTCTTCAACCGCGGCCATGCCTCCCTCGCGGGACATGAGCAGATCCAGCTTCTCATCGATGTCCACGTGCGCCAGATGAAACAGGTCGATCTTCTCCCGGCTGGTTCCTTTAAAAACCAGCTCCAGCGCCTTATCAATGGCGCGCGCCACGTCATCCTTTTTGGCGAACATGGTCTTGATGCCGACGTACAGCTCGTTTCTTCGCTTTTTGAGCACCGGCCCGAGCTTGTTCCGCGTATCCTCATACACCACCGCGGGCACAAACTGGTTTCCCGCTTCGTCACAGTCTATATAATTGATTCCCTCGTCAAGCGCCGCCTCGATGAGGGCGGTGGCCTCCTGCACTTCTTTGAAAAAAAGCGCCAGCCCCCCGTAGGATATGACCGACAGTTCCAGATTGGTCCTTCCCAAACGTTTGTATCTCATGTTTGCTTGCCTCCCGTGGTTTCCATTCCCGCACATAAAATCTTCAGCGTTTTTTATATAAATTGCCGCATCCATTGTCAAGCCATTTACTTTGGAACAAACTATCGTGTATTGTTTGTAAATGCTACTTTCAGCAGCCATCCCCTGCATCGAAATAAAGTAACAATTGATTAAATTATGTATATTTTTCATAAATTTTATTGCCTCTATTTAAAAATATGTTATAAAGCTGCATATTGTATATCCATAGTAAATGTTTGGTTTAATTGGTTTCATCGTGCAAGAGAAAAAGATTACACATGCCTTAGGTTGATTTGTGCACATAGCGATTAACAATAAATAAAGTAGATATGGAGAGGAATGTATGACAAGAAGAGTTTTTTTTAAACAGCAGCTTGGTACACGGATACTTTTAATTGTAGGAAGATTCGGCGTTCCCGCATGTATAGTTGCTTGCTTGTTATTGATGGAAGGTGTTTCATCCGCGCAGGAACTGTGGAGTGACACGTTCCTCGACAGCTCCAGGATAGAGTCTTCATCTGACGTAAACCAAATAACCGACGCAACAGCTATCGGAACAAGCTTTACACCCTACCCGGGCAATCCGCTGCTGACCCTCGAAACCTGTGACCCATGGGACGGCAACGGTCCGACCGCAGACCCTCTCAATCAGATACCGGGATCAGTCCAGCCGGACGTGCTTTACTTTCCGGAGGGTATGGACGGATATACATTCTGGATGGTTTTCACCCCGCTGGATGATACCCCGCCTCCCGGTGTCTCAGCCGTGATTCCTCCCCAGATCCCTGAATCGAAGTATGGCGACTACTGGTGGGAGCGGCCAACGCTGGTCAGGTCCAATGACGGCATCAACTGGGAGAAGACATCCGACTATACCAATCCCCTCGTCTCCCCCGGATCATACGGCACCTGGGATGGAAACGCTGAACTCTGCGATCCTGATCTGGTCTATGCACCCGGCAGGGGACCAGATGGCGAATCATGGTTTCTATACTACGTCGGACAAGGTCCGACCGGCTCAACCATCGGCGTTGCGCTCTCTCATGACGGCCTGCATTACACCAAATACGCTGGTAATCCGGTTATCCCAAATTACAGCGCGTGCCCGGGTGTTGTCTATGATCAAAATACCGGCACCTTCCATGCCTGGTTTTCCTGGGGCGGAGTTTCCTCCAACGGGCGGGCCGGCTACGCCACTTCCCCCGACGGTCTTAACTGGACTCCCCACAACGGAAATTGGGACTCCGGTGTTGTCGTAGTGCAGCCCACACCGGGCACCTACGATCAGGGCGGCATCAGCCATCTGGATGTCATCTACTACCAGGACCAGTACTGGATGTACTACCTTGCCCAGCCCACCTTTGCATACGCGGGAAATGTGATCGGGCTTGCAACCTCACCGGACGGCATCAACTGGATCAAGAATCCCCAGCCGGTGATGACACCCGGCGAGACATGGACCTTCTATCAGCCTCCCTGGCTGGGCCCATCCTTTGTTGACACGGTCAAATCCAACTACCGTCCCACGGCCGTCGTGGTTGAGGATACCATGTATTTATACTACGGCGGAACCGATTCCTATTCAGCCTATCCTGCCAATACCTATGAAACCGGCCTCGCCTTTTCCAATGGCCCTGATGGTCACATTGAACTCCAAAGTGATTTGACCTCTGCTGAGTACGCCTCCAAACCTGATACCATGGTCTGGTACCACATGAACGAGGATCCCTCGCCGCCGCCCAGTTATCCCGGTGAGTATGCACCCCTCGACCAGACGCTGGCCTGGTACCACATGAACGAAGATCCGTCAGTGCCCAATTACCCCGGCGAGTATGCGTCATTGGACCAGACCCTGGCCTGGTACCACTTTAATGAAGGGGACGGGCTTACCGCGGAAGATTCAGGCGGCGTCATTAATGACGTGGGAACGTTGAACGAACCGGCCCGGGTTGCGGGACTTTACGGCAATGCTTTGAGCTTTGACGGTAATGACGCAGTAACCGTGCCCAACAGCGCGGAACTGAATCCCTCAAATGCCATCACCATCGAGGCATGGGTCAATCCCTCACTCAACAAGGCGGTCAGCTACGTTATAAGCAAGCTGACACCCGGTGAATACGACTATTCTTACGGGATTAATCTGTCCAACGGAGAAATCCAGACATTCATCAGGCCCGCTTCAGGCGGCGGTGAGTACTATGCTAATGGCGGCTCTGTTACCCCCGGCACCTGGACCCATGTTGCCATGACCTACGAGATGAATCCGACGGGCGATGCATACATCACGGTGTATCAGAACGGGGTTGAAGTTTCTTATACAGTGAGAAACCCCATTCCAGCCAACACTTCCATCCTCTCCAACACCGGACCGCTCAATATCGGCAGTTTCCCAACCGGCGCCTACTATTATGAGGGGCTCATAGACGAAGTGCGCATTGCGGGCCGGGCCCTTGCCCCGGCGGAGATTGCGGCAGACGGCTTGATAGAGCCGCAACTCGTCCTTGATGCAAGCGGCAATGGAAACAACGGAGTACCAGTTAGTCCTGCCTGGACTGCCGGACTTTACGGCAACGGCCTGAGCTTTGACGGCAACGACATCGTAACCGTGGCTGACAGCCCGGAGCTTAACCCCACTGCCGCCATTACCATCGAGGCCTGGGTCAATCCCTCGGTCAACAAACCGGTTGACTATGTGGTGAGCAAGGTCACGCCGGGCACCAATGACTACACGTATGGATTGTATCTCTACAACGGGGAAATTCAGGCCTTCATAAAGCCTGCTTCAGGCAGCAGCGAGTACTATTCGTACGGCGGATCAGCGCCTGCCGGACAATGGACCCACATTGCCATGACCTATGAAACAAATCCGACGGGCACCACCCAGGTCAGGCTCTACCAGAACGGTGTCGAGGTTACCTATCGACAAACAGACACCATCCCGGCCGGCACTGCCATCCTCACCAATACCGGGTCGCTCAACATCGGATGTCTCCCCATTGGCGGCTACTATTACTATGAGGGTCTCATCGATGAACTGAGAATCCTGGGCAGTGCTCTTACCCCGGCTGAGATTGCGGCAGACGGGCTGATACCGCCGAACAACGTTCTCGACGCAAGCGAAAACGCGAACCATGGCACGCCCGTCGGCGGCGCTGCATGGACTGCCGGCAAATTCTCAAACGGGCTGGTCTTCGACGGATCCAGCGCCGCTGTTACCGTCCCTCATGCGCCGACCCTTAACCCGGGCCAGGCCCTCACCATGGAGATGTGGGTCAATCCTTCCCTCAACAAGCAGAGCAACTATCTTGCCGTCAAGATGACACCGGCCGGATCTGACTATGCGTACGGAATTTATCTTGAGAACGGGGAGATCCAGGCTTTCATCAGGCCCGCGTCTTCAGGCACCGAGTACTACGCTAATGGCGGTACGGTTCCCTTAAACACCTGGACGCACCTTGCCATGACCTATGAACTGGATGCAACGGAGAGCACGCACATCAGGCTCTACCAGAACGGCGCCGAGGTTGCCTACACACGACAAGACTCGATTCCGGCCGGCACGTCTGTCCTGAACAATACAGGTCCATTGAGCATAGGGTGTCTCCCCTGGGTCAGCGGTAATCGCTACTATGGCGGATTGATGGACGAGGTCAGAATGCTATCCCGGGCCTTGTCCCCCGCTGAAATAGCGGAAGACTATGGACGCACCTACAAACCTGCGGGACACCTTACTTCCGTGCTGATCCCGCCCCCTGCCGGGGGATGGAAGTCCTTCTATGCCAATGACACACGCCCTGCAGGCACCACCATCGCGTATGCCATTCTTGATGAAGCGGGAGGCATCCTGCTGCCTTCCGTAAACCCGGGTGACAATCTCTCCGCGCTGGGCACCGCTTCCATAAGGCTCTATGGCGAACTGTCAACCAGCGATCCTGCATCCACCCCGGTGCTGGACGAGTGGGGGGTAAGCACGGGATGCAATGCAGACGACGATTGTGACGGCATCTGCAATGCGGGTGAATCCGCTTCCAATTGCACCGGATCAGACAACTGCGCTTCTGTGCCCAATGCCGGCCAGGAGGATACCTATCCTCCCCAGGGCAACGGCTGCGGAAATGCCTGTGAGTGCGAGGGAAACTTTGACGGGGATGCTGACCAGGACGGCACGGATGCTTTTACCTTTAAACAGGACTTCGGAAGAAGCATCATTCTCAATCCCTGCACCGAGGGATCGGCATGCAATGGCGACTTTGTGTGCGACCATGATGTGGACGGCACGGATGCTTTTGAATTCAAGAAGGATTTCGGACGAGGCACGTTCCTGAACCCCTGTCCCAATTGCGCAGCCATACCATGGTGTGAGTATCCATAACCATCAGATACGCTTCTGATGCAGAAAGCCCCCAGGCATGAACGCCGGGGGGCTTTGCATCTGGGACAGCAGGGAATCTGCCGTCGGAAGTTGGTTCTCTTACGAGCACCAACCCGGACTTGCACGGCTATTCCCTGAGCGGAGCACGAAGGGTTACCTGCGTCCCGCTGCCGGGGGTTGATGTTATTACCATGTCTCCGTTATGCCACTGCAAGCGCTCCTTAATGCTGAACAGTCCGAATCCTTTGTTATGATCGGGAAGTGATTTCAGGCTTTCGGTATCAAAGCCGGCCCCGTCGTCCTTAATGTCCATCACCACCTGGTGGTCATCATGCCGCATCAATATGCTGACATGGTTCGCGTGGGCATGCTTGATCACATTGGTCAGCAGCTCTCTGACCGCACGGTATAGGACTGTGCATATAGTATCATCCAGAAGGTCTACCATTCCATCTTTTTTAAAACTGACGGTGAGGTCATGCTCGCTGTTGGTTTGATCAACCAGCCATTCCAGGGCGGCTTCAAATCCGAGTTCATTGAGAATGGAAGGGCTCATTTCATAGGACAGCGCGCGGGTGTCGCCGATCGCCTTTTCCATGAGCCTGAATATTTCTTTCCAGGCTTCAGGGCCCTGCTTGTCCGCTTCGGCTTTTGCCAACATCTCCAGCCTGATTTTCAGCACAAACAGCGTTTGCCCGATCCGGTCATGCAGATTGTTTGAGAAGGTGCGCCGGGCATTCTCCTCAATGGTGGTGATTTCCATGGCCAGCGCCTTCAGCTTATCCCGGGCCGCGGCCATTTCTTCCTCCTGCCGCTTCAGTTCGGATATGTCGTGCGCGAAAATGACCACGTGGGTTACCTTGCGCTGCTCATCTAAAACCGGACGGACGGACAGATCAAACCATTTTCCCCGGATTATATCTTGATAACGAACAGGCTGTCCCTCTGTTATTACTCTTTCCATGAGCACAAACCTGTTTTGAGCTTCTTGCTCACCGAACATATCAACAAACGTCATACCAATAACATCTCCTCTGCGCTTATTAAATCTTGAGCGCAGAACTTCGTTGCAATCGATGAGCGTGCCTTTACCATCTAACAGGATGGCAACATCGGGAGAGGCGTTTAAAATTGCTCGCGCCCTTTCTTCACTTGCCCGCAGTTGCTCCTCCATCCGTTTCCGCTCCGAGATATCGCGGATAATGCCGGTCACTGCATAGGTGCCCTCCGGTTGAATAAGGTGGAAGGATCCTTCCAGTGGAAATGTCTGACCATCCTTTCTTAATCCCAGTCCCTCACGCACCGACCCGGAACGGGCGCTATCAAAATTGATCGACATGGTTTTAAATCGTTCCTTTTCCGCACACCGCATCGCCTCAGGAAGGAGCATCGATGCCGGTTTGCCTATGACCTCCGCGCGATCATAACCGAACATCTTTTCCGCCTTCCGGTTAAAAGAGCTAATCTCGCCCTTATTATCGGTGGTCAGGATAGCGTCGTTGGCATACTCGATGGTGTTGCGATATTTTTCTTCCAGCTCTTTTCGCTCCTGCCTGAGCCGTTCCAATTCTTCAACCAGCGTGCTTGCTTCACGGGATCCGGCCATTGTGCTTGTGTGCGGCTTCTTTTTACTGTTCATGCTGCCCTCAGCTACGATGAGTTACTCGCTTGACATGAAAATATTCCTTGAGCACCTTAATCGGAAAATGTGCCTGACATGTTCAGCAGAATTATGCGGGTATGAAATGGGAGTGGCATTCCCCTCATGCCGGGAAGCCGGATGAAGCGGACATCAAAAGCTGCGGAAAGGAAAGGTGGTGCCGAAGGCGGGACTCGAACCCGCACGGGTCTCCCCGCCACCCCCTCAAGATGGTGTGTCTGCCAGTTCCACCACTTCGGCACGGTTGAGGTAAACTTGCGGTACGCTGTTTTATAACTATTGTATCAGTTCTGCGGCAGCTGGCTTTCCGGAACGGCCGGGCTGCCCGGTTCCGCCGCCGGAACCGCCGGCTGGGCTTCCTGCTGCACGGGCGCCGCCTGTTCCGCAGCCTGCTGCAGGGGAGCCGGCGCCTGGTCAGGGGCCGTCGGGGCGGCGCCTTCCGCCTGCTGCTCCACCTTCTTCTCCATGATGGTGGGCACGGGAAGCCGCCCGATAAGATAGCACAGCGTCAGCGTGGTAATCATGAAAATAACGGCAACCGCGGTGGTGAGCTTGCTTAAGAAGCCCGCCGGCCCGCTGCTGCCGAACACGGTCTGGGTGGCGCCTCCAAAAGCGGCGCCCATTTCCGCACCCTTTCCGGTCTGGAGCAGCACGACCATGATCAGAACCACGCAAACAAAGATGTGTATAATGGTGATAAAAACAAACATGGTTACTCCGTCCTTTCGTCTCCGGGTATTCCCCCCGGGGGATTATGCCTTGAACTGCACGATCCGCGCAAAATCCTCCGCCTTCAAGCTGGCGCCTCCCACCAGCGCGCCGTCGATGTCCTCCTGCGCCATGAGCTGGTCAATATTGTCAGGCTTGACGCTGCCGCCATAGAGAATCCTCATGCGGTCGGCAATCTCGCGGCTGAAGAGCTGGGCAATGAGCCTGCGTATGAATCCGTGCACTTCCTGTGCCTGTTCCGGCGTCGCGGTTTTGCCGGTTCCGATGGCCCACACCGGCTCATAGGCAATGATTACCTTTCCGATTTCCTCCAGCGACAGGTCGATGAGCCCGGACCGTATCTGCCGCTCGATAACCCCGAAGGTCTTGTCCGCCTCCCGTTCCGCCAGCGTCTCCCCGATGCAAACGATGGGCACAAGGGCAGCCTTGAGCGCCGTTTTGAGTCTCCGGTTCACCGTTTCATCGGTCTCGTGAAAATACTGACGCCTTTCGGAGTGGCCGATAATGACATAAGTGCATCCCGCCTCTTTCAGCATGAGCGGGGATATTTCACCGGTAAACGCCCCCTTTTCCTCCCAAAACACATTCTGCGCAGCCAGGGCGATAACGCTGCCTTTAAGCGCCGAGGCTACGGCAGCGAGGGCGGTAAAGGGAGGCGCAACCACCACATCCGCCCCGGCATAACCGGAAAGCATGCCGCTTAAGCGGGACACCAGGGCCACGCTCTCGGCGCAGGTATTATGCATCTTCCAGTTGCCTGCTATACAAGGACGCCTCATTGCCTATATCCTTCTCTTCGCCATAAACCAACATCGCCGGTTAACTCACCGGCGGGGTGCATATTATCGACAGGTAGTTAAAAAGTCAAGTCAAATCCTTCTCGCCGGTCATTGCGCAAGGGGACTGCTTCGTCGTCCCAGCGGGACTCCACGCAACGACTGACTGGTTTTGCTTTGCCTATAATTTATTTCCGGGATGTACACTTATCCGAAGAAAAGCTCGGCAACCTTGTACAAGTCGGGATTGATGGTCTTGCTGCCGGCGGCAACCTCCTTCAGGTCAATGGCTTCTATGCTGGTGCCCCGCAGGCAGGCCATCTTGCCGAATTCCTTGTTTGCCAGCATATCCACCGCCTTCACCCCGAACCGGGTGGCCAGCACCCGGTCAAAGGCGGTGGGGGTCCCCCCGCGCTGAACATATCCCAGGTTGGTAACCCGGGTTTCAATGCCGGTCAGTTCCTCCAGCCTCCTGCCGATGATATTGCCGATGCCGCCCAGGAGCGCATGGCCGAACTCGTCGGTCTTTTCCTCCTGCACCACCACCCCGCTGTCGTGGTTAAGCTCCACACCCTCGGCCACCACGATGATGCTGAATGTCTTGCCGCGCTTGCGGCGCTGTATGAGCAGCTCAGCCACCTGCTCAATCTTGAACGGCACTTCAGGTATGAGGATGCAATCGGCGCCCCCGGCAATGCCCGCGACGGTGGCGATCCACCCGGTGTGCCTTCCCATGACCTCCACCACCATGACCCGGTGATGGGATTCCGCCGTGGTGTGCAGCCGGTCAATTGCCTCGGTGACGATGCTCACCGCCGTATCGAATCCGAAGGTGTAATCGGTGCAGGGAAGGTCATTGTCGATGGTCTTGGGAACACCCACCACCGGAATGCCCATCTCGTGGAGACGGCTTGCCACCCCCAGGGTATCCTCGCCGCCCACGCAGATGAAGCCCTCTATGCCGTATCGCTTGATGTTGTTGAGCATTTTCTGCAGGGTTTCCTCGGCCTTAAACGGGTTGGTCCGGGAGGTGCCCAGGATGGTCCCGCCCCGGGGAAGGATTCCGGTGACCGAAAACAGTGTAAGCGGTTCCACCTGACCTTTGATCAGGCCGGCCCACCCCTCCCTGATGCCGATCACCTCAAACTTGTACGTGTCAATGGCCCGCTTCACCACCGCCCGGATGACCGCATTGAGCCCGGGGCAGTCGCCGCCGCCGGTAAGTATGCCGATCCGCTTCATATTCCGCCTCCCCTGAAACTAGGTATGATTCACATTCACCCAGCATATCCTAAACAACAAATTACGAGAATATAACAAATTGTTCTTCATAAATTCGAAGCACGAAATCAGAAATTCGAAACAAATCCAAAATTCAAATTTACAAATGTCCAAAACATCTCTGGAGTCAAGTCCGGTTTTGAATTTTAGGCATTTGGTATTTGGATTTGTTTCGTGCTTCGATATTCGGATTTCGACTTTTGACTACACAGTGCCCCGTATGGTATACCCAAGCCGTCAATAATTCAAGCGCTAAATGGGTGATGCCACGCGGTGAATTTAGCCTTGACTTGCAGTTTGCAGAATTTTATATAATGGTTTTGTGAGCAGCCGCGGCAATTCCGGTTTTGAACATTGGTTATTTGCACTTTGTCTTTCATTGCCTGGATTGTTAAGAATTGAGTCGTCCCCTCACCCTAACCCCTGGTCGCCTTCGGCGCCGCCATAGGCGGGTAAACCTCTCCCCGGAGGGTAGAGGGAACCTTTTTAACTTCCTCTCCCCTGGGGGAGAGGATTGAGGTGAGGGGGAAATAGCATCGAACGCTCATACCTCTCACAGGAGCAGGAGCATGGAAATTAAAACCGTCAGCATGGAACTCCCCGATGAAGCCAACCTGATTGTCGGGCAATCGCATTTCATCAAAACGGCTGAAGATCTCTACGAGATACTGGTGACCACCGCACCCCAGGCCAGGTTCGGCCTTGCCTTCTGCGAGGCGTCGGGCCCATGTCTGGTGCGGTCGGAGGGGAATGATGAGGCGCTGGCGGCGGCGGCGGCCAGGAATGCGCACGCGCTTGCGGCGGGGCACAGCTTTGTCATCGTGCTCAAGAACGCCTTTCCCATCAATGTATTGAATGCGATCAAGCAGTGCCCCGAGGTATGCTCGCTGTATTGCGCAACCGCCAACCCGCTGGAAGTGATCGTCGCGGAAACGGCACAGGGAAGGGGAATCCTCGGCGTGATTGACGGCTCAAGTCCCAAGGGAACAGAATCGCAGGGGGACCGGGATGCGCGCAAAAGCTTCCTGCGAAAAATCGGATACAAGCTCTAGGCGAAGATAGTTAGAATTGTAAAAGCGCTACGTATTCGAAGGAAGAAATCCGGATAGGGAAAGAATGTTTCCCTATCCGGATTTCGAATTTTCAACCTGAAAAAAAAACTCAGACGCACCTGCGTAAGAATCCAACTGCGCCGGGTGCAACCCCCATACCCGCAGCTAGTGGGTCACCATGGTCGAGGAGCTTTCTTCCGGATATAATCTCTTGCCGTCTTTTTCCTCTTCCCGCTTGTCCTGCAGGAAGGCCTGCGGATCATCCAGAACCAGCGATTCCTTCAAGACCTCATCCATGTGCTCGACCAGCGTCACCCGGACTGTATCAAGTATCTTCGCCGGGATTTCCTTGAGATCCTTGTCATTCTCCTGGGGGACCAGCACCCGGGCGATATGTCCGCGGTGCGCCGCTAAAATCTTTTCCTTGAGGCCCCCGATGGGCAGCACCCTGCCCCGCAGGGTTATTTCGCCGGTCATGGCAATGTCCCGGCGAACCGGCTTGCCGATGAGGGCGGAGACAATGGCGGTGGTAATGGCGATGCCCGCCGACGGACCGTCCTTGGGAACCGCCCCTTCGGGGACGTGAATGTGCAGGTCGATCTTCTGGTAAAAATCCCTCTCCAGGCCCAGTCGCTCCGCCCGTGACCTGACATAGCTGAGGGCGGCCTGGGCCGACTCCTGCATCACGTCACCCAGCTTGCCGGTGGTAAACAGCTTTCCTTTCCCCGGCATGGTAGTTACCTCAACGGTGAGCAGCTCTCCCCCCACCTCGGTCCAGGCCATGCCCGTCGAGATGCCCACCTCGTCCTTCTTCTCCATCTCGCCGTAGCGGAACTTGTAAACACCCAGGTACTTGCCTACCACCTTGGTGCCGATCCGGGCCGAGGTTTCGCTCCCGCCCTTCACCACCTCCTTGGCCACCTTCCGGCAGATGGAGGCGATCTCCCGCTCCAGGTTGCGCACCCCCGCCTCCCTGGTGTAGCGGCGGATGACCGTCAGGACGGCGTTATCGCTGAAGCTGATGTTTTTATCGGTCAGGCCATTGGCCTTGATCTGCTTGGGGATCAAAAACTGCTTGGCAATGTGCAGCTTCTCCCACTCGGTATACCCGGGGATGCGGATGATCTCCATGCGATCCTGCAGGGGCGGGGGTATCTGGAACAGGGTGTTGGCGGTGGTGATGAACATCACGTCGGAGAGATCGTAATCCACGTCCACGTAGTGATCATTAAAGCTGTTGTTCTGCTCCGGGTCGAGCACCTCGAGAAGCGCAGCTGATGGATCACCCCGAAAATCCGTGCTCATCTTGTCCACTTCATCAAGCAGGAATACCGGGTTGTTGGACCCGGCCTTCTTCAGGCACTGCAGGATCTTGCCGGGCAGCGCCCCGATGTAAGTGCGCCGGTGCCCCCTGATTTCCGCCTCGTCCCGCACCCCGCCCAGGCTGAGCCGGACAAAATTCCGCCCGGTGGCGCGGGCGATGGAGCGCGCCAGCGAGGTCTTGCCCACCCCCGCCGGTCCCACGAAGCAGAGAATCGGCCCCTTGATCTTGTTCACCAGCTTCTGCACCGCCAGGTATTCAAGGATCCGCTCCTTGATTTTTTCCAGTCCGTAGTGGTCCTCCTCGAGGATGCGCTGCGCCTCATCCATATCCAGGCCGGTCGTGGTCTGTTCAAACCAGGGGAGCGAAATCACCCAGTCGATGTAATTGCGCACCACCGTGACCTCGGCCGAGAGCGGCGGCATCATCTTCAGCTTTTTCAGCTCCTTCATCACCTTGGTGGTCGCCTCCTCCGACATCTTTTTCTTGGCGACCTTTTCCTCCAGCTCCCGGAGCTCGCCGGCCACGTCATCCTTTTCGCCCATCTCCTTCTGGATGGCGCGCATCTGCTCGCTCAGGTAATAGTCCTTCTGCGTCTTCTCCATCTGCTTCTTCACGCGGTTCTTGATCTTGCGCTCGATGTTCAAGATCTCGATCTCCGAGCGCATCAGCGTGTAGGCCTTCTCCAGCCGTTCGGTGACATCGACGGTCTCCAGCAGCGACTGCTTGTCATGCAGCTTGACCGTGAGGTGGGCGGCAATGGCGTCGGCCAGGTGGGAGGGATCATCCAGGGCGTTCACCGATGAAACCACCTCGGGGGCGATGCGCTTGTTGAGCCTGACGTAGGTTTCAAAGGTCGCCGGAACGCTGCGCATCAGGGCCTTTATTTCAGAGGTGACCGCCACCTGCTCCTGCAGCATCTCGGTCTCCACCAGGAACATCTCCTGGTTGGGCATAAACTCCCTGAGCCTGATCCGCCCCTTGCCTTCCACCAGTATCTTGACGCTGTTGTCGGGCAGGCGGATCATCTGAATGATGGTGCCGAGGGTGCCCAGGAGATACATGTCGCGCGGCCCCGGCTCGTCCACCTTGGCATCCTTCTGGGTCGCCAGCACGATCAGCTTGTCCTTGGCCAGGGCGTCTTCCAGGGCATTGATCGACCGCTGCCGCCCCACGAACAACGGCACGATCATGTGGGGAAACACCACAATGTCTCTCAGCGGCAGCAGCGGGTACACCTGCCCCTTGGCCTTCTCATCCGGTGTCTTGTGCGTTTTAAATATCAAGGCTGTTCATCCTCCCGTAGCGGTTGTTCATCGCATACAAAGGCTGTTCAAAAACAGCATGTGGCGCATGGAACGGGGCTGGTGAGCCACGAATCAGATGGGTGTTTTTGAACAGCCAGCTTAAGCGGTCTTGGTCCGGTTCTCGTACACGATCAGCGGTTTTTCCCGTTTGAGGATCACGTCCTCGCTGATGACGCACTCCTTGACATTTTCCTGCGAAGGAATGTCATACATGATGTCGAGCATGATTTCCTCGAAAATTGCCCGTAATCCCCGCGCCCCGGACTTGCGGGCGATGGCCTCGCGGGCAACCGCCCACAGGGCGTCATCCTTGAATTTAAGCTTGACGTTCTCGAACTCAAAAATCTTGGTGTACTGCTTGAGCAGCGCATTCTTGGGCTTGCCGATGATATCCACCAGCGCCTGCTCGTTTAAATCCTCCAGGGTGGCGATGACCGGAAGCCTCCCCACGAATTCAGGGATCAGGCCGTATTTCAGCAGGTCCTCGGTCTGAATGGATTTTAAAACCTCGCCCACCTTTTTTTCCTCGCGCCCCCTGATGTCGGCGCCGAACCCCATGGTCTTGGTGCCGACGCGGTGCTGGATAATGCCCTCCAGGCCGCAGAAGGCGCCGCCGCAGATGAACAGGATGTTGGTGGTGTCCACCTGGAGAAATTCCTGCTGCGGGTGCTTCCTGCCGCCCTTGGGCGGGATATTGGCAACCGTGCCCTCGATTATTTTTAGGAGCGCCTGCTGCACCCCTTCGCCGGACACGTCACGGGTGATGGACGGGGTGTCCGATTTGCGGGAAATCTTGTCGATCTCGTCAATATACACGATGCCCCGCGACGCCTTCTCGATGTTGTACTCCGAGGCCTGGAGCAGGCTTAAGATGATGTTTTCCACATCCTCGCCCACGTAGCCCGCCTCGGTGAGGCTGGTGGCGTCGGCTATGGTGAAGGGCACATTCAGAATGCGCGCCAGGGTCTGGGCCAGCAGGGTCTTGCCGGTCCCGGTGGGCCCGATCAGTAAAATGTTGCTCTTCTGCAGCTCCACCCCGTCCAGCTGCCCCGAGGCATCCACCCGCTTGTAATGGTTGTGCACCGCCACCGACAGGATCTTCTTGGCCCGGTCCTGACCGATCACGTACTCGTCGAGCGCCGCCTTGATCTCGTAGGGCTTGGGTATGGTCGACTTTCTGCGGCTGACCGCCTCCCGCTCATTTTCCTCGGCGATGATGTCATTGCAGAGCTCGATGCACTCGTCGCAGATGTAGACCGACGGCCCGGCGATCAGCTTGCGCACCTCGTCCTGGTTTTTTCCGCAAAATGAACAAAAGAGATTGCCGTACTTGCCCGCATCTTTCCGGTTCACCGCTTTCCTCCCTTGCCTGGGGTTTTGCCCTCTATGCCCGCGAGCCGCTCCGCCTTCATAATCACCTCGTCGATGATGCCGTATTCCCGGGCCTGGTGGCCGCTCATGAAAAAATCCCGCTCGGTGTCGGTGCGGATCCGTTCCAGGGGCTGCTGGGTGTGATGCACCAGGATGGAATCGAGCTCCTCGCGCATGCGCAGGATCTCCTTGGCGTGGATGTCGATGTCGGTGGCCTGGCCCTGAAATCCCCCTAGGGGCTGGTGCAGCATGATCCGGGAATGGGGGAGCGCGAAGCGCTTGCCCCTGGCCCCCGCCGCCAGCAGCACCGCCCCCATGCTGGCGCACTGTCCCATGCAGAGCGTGGAGACGTCGGGCTTGATGTACTGCATGGTGTCGTAAATGGCCAGCCCCGAGGTCACCACCCCGCCGGGCGAGTTGAGGTACAGGTGGATGTCCTTGTCCGGGTCCTCCGATTCCAGAAACAGCATCTGGGCAATGACGATATTGGCAACGTCGTCATCAATGCCGCTGCCCAGGAAAATGATGCGGTCCTTCAAAAGGCGGGAGTAGATGTCGTAGGCCCTCTCGCCGCGATTGGTTTGCTCAACCACCATCGGAATTAAGGTCATCAAGAGTTTCTCCTCACTGCTGCGCGGGCTTGTCCAGCTCACGTATTGTAGCCCGGCCCAGCAAAAAATCAATGGTTTTGTTTTCGAGCAGCCTGAACCGGAGCCCTTCCCACAGCCCTTCCCGCCGGTAAAGCTCCTTCACCTGCTCCGCGGTCTTACCGGTCGTCCGGGCCATCTCGTTCAGCTGCATCTCCACCTCGTCGTCACCCACGGCAAGGTTCTCGCACCGGGCGATCTCATCCACCAGCAGCGAGCATCGCACCTGCCGCTCCGCCTCCGGCCGCAATCCCGCCATCATGCCTTCCGGGGATATGCCCAGCTTTTCCAGGCTGGAACCCTGCGCCAGCAGCGTCCGCTGGGTGTCGGCCATCATGAACTCGATCTTGCGGTCCACCATCAGGGGCGGCACATCGATGGGGTTTTTCCTGATCAGCTCGTCAATCAGCCTTCGTTTCACCTCGCCGTCAATGCGCTCCCGCTCCTCCTTCTCCATACTCTCCCGTAGCTTCACCTTCAAATCGTCCAGCCCCTGGTAATCGCCGAGGTCCCGGGCAAAGGCATCATCGAGGTCGGGAAGCACCTTGCTCTTCAACCCCTTGACCGCCACCTTCAGCCGCACCTCCTGCCCCGCAAGCTCGCGGCGCCGGAAATCCGCGGGCAGGGTAAGCACGATCTCGGTTTCCGCGCCTTTGGTCAGCCCGATCAGCTTGTCGCTCAGGCCGGGAAGATACTGGTCAACGCCCACTTCAAACAGATAGTCGCGCAGCGTCCCCCCTTCAAACGGCTTTGACTGCACCGTTCCGTCAATGTCGGCGACGATGAAATCGCCGGCCCTGACCGGCCGGTCCTCCTCCATTTCCCGGAAGGAGGCGTGGGACTCCCTGATCATCAATAATCTCTTGTCGACATCTTCCGCCGAAACCTTCAATATTTCTTTCTCAACCTCAAGGCCGAGGTAGTCCTGCAGGCTGATTTTTGGCTTCACTTCGAAGCTGGCCGAATAGGAAAACTCCTTTCCCTCCTCCAGGATGCCGTTCTCGAGCACCGGCTGCGATATGGGCACCTCCTGCACCGTTTTGAGCGCCTCGGGATAGGAATGTTGAATGAGGCGCGACACCACCTCACCCTCAACCTGTTCCTTGTAATATTTCCGCAACAGATCCTCGGGAACCTTCCCCTGGCGAAACCCTCGTATCCTGACCTGCTGCCGCAATTGCTGGTAGGTCAGCGCCACTTCCTCCGCCACCCGGTCCGGCGGAATGACCACGTTAATCTTTTTCTTGACCGGTCCTAATTGTTCGACAGTTACCTGCATGGAATACAGTTCCTCTCTTGCACAGCAATGCTGGTTAATAGTGGTGCGAGAGGGGGGAATCGAACCCCCACGGTTTCCCGCTGGATCCTAAATCCAGTGCGTCTGCCAGATTCCGCCACTCTCGCAGGTACAGAACCGAACCATCCCTTGACTGAAAACCAGCGCCCGCATATCTGCTTGAGCTCTGGCCTTTTTTTACAAAAAAATTGCTGAAGACCTGATTATACGGTGTTGATCGTACCCATCACACCCGTTACCCTGCGCGGTGTAAAAAAATATAACATGAATCATTTTTTTAATCAATTACAATTGCGGGAGGGAATCAAACCTCATGGAATATAATTGAATTTCTTCAGCAGGCATGGCGCGCCACACCGTATTGGCTTCAGCGGCGGAAGCCGCCACCTGGTTCAACTGCCACCGGAGGCGGTGTGCTGGTATAAAACATGCATTGTTTTCCCTTGTTCCCGGTGTGCTTCATCGCCCTGCGCCGGGCCACATCAGCATCAATGCATGAGGATGGCGTGCAGCCCCGCCCCGGCAATCAACATGAACGTTCCTCCATAGATCTGTCGCAGGTCCGGATCAACCCGCATCTGATGAAGCTGATCCCCCCGGATCTGGCGTACCGGTACGGCGTTATCCCGGTCGCCCTGCACGGCAGCACCCTGCTCATCGCCATGGCCGATCCCTCCAACATTTTTGCCGTTGATGATATTAAGTTTCTTACCGGGTATCGCATCGACACCTGCCCGGCACCGGAGGAGGCCCTGCGACAGCTGCTTGATTCGTATTACCAGAAGCCGGCCCGGGTGAGCGACCGGCAGCAGGGCGGGGCTGACGGCGGGTTGCACGACACGGCGCCGGACGGGGACGCGGGAAGGCGCGAACCGAAAACCCCGGGAGAGCAGGTGACGGTGGTCAGCCTGGTGAACCGCATGCTCAACGAGGCGATCAGCCGGGGCGCCAGCGACATTCACATTGAGCCCTACGAGCATGCCCTCCGGGTGCGCTTCCGCATCGACGGCGTACTCTATGATGTGATGAAGCCTTCGCTGCAGCTCAAAAATGCCATCCTGTCCCGCATTAAAATCATCGCCCGGCTTGATATCGCGGAACGGAGGCTGCCCCAGGACGGACGGATAAAAATCAGGACCGAAAAGGCCCGGGAGGTGGATGTCCGAGTGTCGGTCCTGCCCACGCTGTTCGGTGAAAAGGCGGTGCTGCGCCTGCTGGACAAATCAAGCCTGCAACTGGACATGACCCGGCTGGGATTTGAAGAACATGATCTGGCCCTGTTTCAAGAGGTGATTCACTACCCCTTCGGGATGGTCCTGGTCACCGGCCCCACCGGAAGCGGCAAGACCACCACCCTTTACTCCGCGCTCAGCACCCTGAATAACGCCACAAAAAACATTTGCACAGTTGAAGATCCGGTTGAATACAACCTGCCCGGGATCAACCAGGTCCAGATACACGAAGAGATCGGCCTGACCTTCGCGCATGTGCTTCGGGCCTTTTTACGCCAGGACCCCGACATTATTCTGGTGGGAGAGATACGCGATTTTGAGACGGCGGAAATCGCCATAAAGGCCGCTCTGACCGGGCATCTGGTATTAAGCACCCTCCACACCAATGACGCACCGAGCACGGTGAGCCGGCTGATACAGATGGGCATTGAACCCTACCTTATCGCCTCCGCCCTGACCCTGGTTGTGGCCCAGCGGCTGGTGCGAAAAGTTTGCCCTCACTGCAAAACCCCTTTGAGCCTGTCCCTGCCGGCGTACCGATCGCTGGGCATGGCCGCCGGGGAAGGCGGCGCCGACCCGCTGTATAAAGGCGCCGGCTGCAGATACTGCAACGACACCGGCTTTAAAGGCCGCGTGGCCATCTACGAGGTAATGCTCGTCAATGAACAGAGCAAAGATCTTATCCTGAAGGGGGCATCCTCCGGGGATTTCAAGCGGGAGGTTATGAAAAACGGCATGTCAAGCCTGCGGGACAGCGCTGTCAAAAAATTGAAACAGGGCCTTACGTCACCGGACGAAGTGCTGCGCACGACCCCTGCCCCGTAAGAGACTGTGTCATAATTCCCGTTTTGTCATGTCGAGGGAATCCGAGAAATCTTATACAATAATAAAATCAATTATATAAGATTCCTCACGGAGTTTATCCTGAGCGACGGCATGGAGATTCTTCATTTTGTTCAGAATGACAGAACGAAGGATTCGGCATGACAACAACCCCTATGACGACACAGTCTCACAAGGCGAGATACGAGCAGGCGGTTGGAAAGGCTCAAGGGGGAGGGGTTTTTGAGCCACCACAATGTGACTATAACTAACTGCTAAAGTTATTTTTGCCGTTTTCCGATAAGAACGGTTGAAAAAAATACACAAACGATACCTTGCAACTTCAATAAGGGGAATCCATAATGCAAGCATATGTATGGGAAGGAAAAAACATACGGGGGATGCTGCAGAAGGGTGAAATGACTGCGGCGAATGAGGCCGCTGTCAGAACCACTCTGCGGGGACAGAAGATCCAGGTGACCAAGGTGAAAGCAAAGCCCAAGGATATCCTGGCAAATGTGAGCTTCATGAAACCCAAGGTAAAGGGCAAAAGCCTCTGCATCTTCACCCGGCAGTTCGCCACCATGATTGATGCCGGCCTGCCGCTCATTCAGGGGCTGGAAATACTCGGTTCACAGGAGCCCAACATTACCCTGAAAAAAGCGGTGGGAACCATCAGGGGGGATGTGGAAAGCGGCTCCACCCTATCCAACGCCCTGAAAAAACACCCCAAGATATTCAGCGACCTGTATGTAAGCCTCGTCTCGGCCGGAGAGATGGGAGGCATGCTGGACACCATTCTGAACCGCCTGGCCACCTATATCGAAAAAGCGGAAAAGCTGAAGCGGAAAGTGAAGGGCGCCATGGTCTACCCCAGTGTCGTTCTCTCCATCGCCCTCATCGTCATTGCCGTCCTGCTCGTCTTCGTGATACCGGTGTTCCAGGAAATGTTTGAGGGCTTGGGAGGAGAGCTTCCCGGCATTACACAATTCGTCGTGGATTTGAGCGAATTCCTCCGCAACAATATTTTCTACATCATCGGCGCCCTCGTCCTCTTCGTCCTTGCCTTCAACCGGTTCAAGGCAACGGAAAAGGGACGAATCATGGTCGACAAAACGCTGCTGGGAATGCCGGTGTTTGGAATTCTTTTAAAAAAATCGGCCATCGCCAATTTCACTAGAACCCTTCAGACCATGACCTCCAGCGGCGTTCCCATCCTTGACGGCTTGGGCATCGTGGCCGCCACCGCGGGCAACAAGGTGGTGGAGAAGGCCATACTGGATACGCGGACCAGCATCAGCGAGGGGAAAACCATTGCCGAGCCCCTTTCCAAAAGCGGCATTTTCCCACCCATGGTCACCCAGATGATTTCGGTGGGTGAATCAACCGGCGCGCTTGACACCATGCTGGGGAAAATCGCCGATTTCTACGAAGATGAAGTCAACGCCGCGGTCGATGCCATCACCGCGCTGATTGAACCGTTCATGATGGTCTTCCTCGGCGGAACCATCGGATTCATGCTGCTCGCCATGTACATGCCTATCTTCAAGATTGCCGGCGCCATCGAATAAAGCAACCTGAGGGCCGCGGTTTCCGGTAACCGCGGCCCTTCTGCGTTCATCCCCCTCCCCCACAGTTTGCCTTGCGATTTTCCCGTTTAACTATCCGTAAAATCCGGTTATTTGCCTTGACTCAGCCGTGCCGGTAAGATACCATAGGCACATTTTTGAAACATAATTTTCCTCAGGCAATTTTTTATCCCGGAGGATGGACATGCAGGAAACCAGCACGCTGATGGAGCTGCGCCGTAAAAAGCTCGAGGAATGCAGGCTTCTCGGCATCAATCCCTTTCCCAATGATTTCAAGGCAACCCACACCGCGGCCGACATCGCCGGGCGCTTCAAGGATATGCCGGCGGACGAGGTGGAACGGGTACCGGACGCGTTCCGCCTGGCGGGACGAATCATGTCCCTGAGAAACTTCGGCAAGGCCGTCTTCATGCACCTGCAGGACGGCAGCGGCAGGATCCAGGCCTACCTGCAAAAAGGGCTGCTCAGCGACGGCGACTTCAGCCTGGTCAAGAAGCTGGATGTGGGCGACTTCATCGGCATCGAGGGAACCGCATTTATCACCCGCACCGGCGAGCTCACCATAAAGACCGCCGGATTGAAGCTGCTGGTCAAATCGCTGCGCCCCCTTCCCGAAAAGTGGCACGGTCTTTCCAATATTGAAATCAGGTACCGCCAGCGCTACCTGGACCTGATCATGAATCCCGAGGTCAAGGCGGTATTCCTCAACCGGGCCCGGGCCATCAACCTGATTCGTTCCTTTCTGCAGGATCGGGGATTTGTCGAGGTGGAAACGCCGATGATGCAGGCCATCCCCGGGGGCGCCACCGCCCGCCCCTTTCAAACCTATCACAACACCTACAAGCTCAACCTCTACCTGCGCATCTCCCCGGAGCTGTATTTAAAACGGCTCCTGGTGGGGGGCATGGAGCGGGTGTTTGAAATCAACCGCAACTTCAGGAACGAAGGCGTTTCCACCCATCACAACCCGGAATTCACCATGCTCGAATTCTATCAGGCTTACGCCACCTACGAGGACTGCATGGACCTGACCGAGGCGCTCATCTGCCACCTCGCCCGGAGCCTGCTTTCCACCCTGCGCGTTCCCTATCTCGACGGAGAAATAGACTTCACCCCGCCCTGGCCGCGTTTGACCATGGAAGAGTCGATCGTGGAGTATGCAAAGGTGGATGCGCAGGACCTGACCGACACCGGGAGGGCGCTCACGGTGCTCGACCGCCTCGGCCTGACGCCGACCGACCCCGGCGACCTGGGAAATGTCATCAACGACCTCTTTGAGTACATGGTGCAGCCGCGCCTCACCCGGCCGACCTTCATCACCAGCTATCCCACTTCCATCTCGCCCCTGGCGCGGCATAACGACGAACATCCCGACCGGGTCGACCGCTTTGAGCTGTTCATCAACGGGCAGGAGATCGCCAACGCCTTTTCGGAACTGAACGACCCGGTTGAGCAGTACCGGCGCTTCAAAAACCAGGCCTCGGTCAAGACGCACGGTGAAGAAGAAGGGCGGCTGGATGAGGACTTCATCGAGGCGCTGGAATACGGCATGCCTCCGGCGGCGGGGGAAGGCATCGGCATCGACCGACTGGTGATGCTGCTCTGCAATGCCGCCTCCATACGCGATGTCATCCTCTTTCCCCTGCTCAAACCGGAAAGGTAAGTTTCCATGTGGCATATTCCCTACGAACTGTTTATAAGCCTGCGCTACCTCAAGGCCCGGAGGAAGCAGGCCTTCGTCTCGGTAATCAGCTTTATCTCCATAAGCGGGGTTGCCATCGGAGTCATGGCCCTGATCATCGTCCTCGGGGTCATGACCGGCTTCAGCGATGACCTGCGCACCAAGATTCTCGGGGCCAAATCCCACCTGGTGGTCTACCAGATGGGCGCGGGCATGCCCGATTACCGCCAGCTCATCCAGGAGATCACCTCGGTCCCCGGGGTTGTTTCCGCCACCCCCGCCATGTTGAACCAGGTGATGATCTCCTCGCCGTCAAATACCGTGGGCCCGATGATCAAGGGCATCGATGTGGCAAGCGCCCCCACCGTGACCAATCTCGGCTCGATTATCAAGGAGGGAAGCCTTACCGATCTCACGAAAGAGCTGCCCTCGGGCCTGCCCGGCATCATTCTGGGCAAGGAGCTGGCGCTGATTCTCGGCGTGGTCACCGGCGACGAGATCAAGGTCATATCCCCCTTCGGCTCCATGACCCCCGCGGGCATGATGCCGCGCGCCTCGCGTTTCCAGGTGGCGGGCATCTTTGACTCGGGCATGTACGAGTACGATTCCTCGCTCGCCTACATTTCCCTGGCCCAGGCGCAGGCCTTCTTCAACCAGCCCGACGTCGCCACCGAAATAGAGGTGAAGGTGGAGGACATCTACCGGGTGAAGCAGACCTCCCTGAAGATCCGGGAGCACCTGGGCACGCGCTACCAGGTGCGGGACTGGATGGAGATGCACAAGAACCTCTACGCGGCGCTGAAGCTGGAAAAAATGGCCATGTTCATAATCCTGGTGCTGATCATCCTGGTGGCCTCGTTCAATATCGTGGGGACCCTGATCATGGTGGTGCGGGACAAGCACAAGGATATCGCCATCCTCAAGTCCATGGGCGCGCAGTCCATGAGCATCATGAAGATATTCATTCTCGAGGGGTTGATCATCGGATTCACCGGCACCGCCCTGGGCCTCCTGGGCGGCTTTATCCTGGCCGCGGTGCAGAACACCTACCGCATTGTCGGCCTGCCCCCCGATGTCTACTACATTTCCCACCTGATCATAAAAATTACGCCGCGGGATTTGATTTTGGTGGCGGTTTCTGCTATAAGCATTAGCCTTATGGCTACCCTCTATCCTTCCTGGCAGGCGGCCCAGCTTGACCCGGTGGAGACCCTGCGATATGAATGAACGTGGCCGCAGCCAGGCCGATCCGGGAACGGGCGAGGTGACGCTCATCGAGGTACAGGGCCTCTGCAAAACCTACGGCATGAATCACAAGACGGTGGAGGCCCTGAAGGACGTGAGCTTCTCGCTGGCCCGGGGGGAGCTGGTGACCATTGTCGGGGCCTCGGGAGCGGGGAAGAGCACGCTGCTGCACCTGCTGGGGGCGCTGGACCACCCCTCCGCGGGAGACATCCTCTACCGGGGGGAAAGCCTCTTCTCCCTGAGCGACCTGCAGCTGGCCGACTTCCGCAATAAGAACGTGGGATTCATCTTCCAGTTTCATTACCTGCTGCCGGAGTTTACCGCGCTGGAAAACACCATGATGCCCGCCCTGATCCGGGGATACCGGCGGGACGAGGCGCTGGCGGCGGCGGAGGAAATTCTGACCTTTGTGGGGCTCAAGGACCGGCTGACCCACCGGCAGTCCGAGCTCTCCGGCGGCGAACAGCAGCGGGTGGCGGTCGCCCGGGCGCTGGTGCTCAAGCCAGAGCTGGTGCTGGCGGACGAGCCCACCGGCAATCTTGACTCGCGCACCGGGGAGGCGATCTTTGAACTGCTGGTTGCATTGAACCGGCAGCTGTGCATCACCGTGGTGCTGGTAACCCATAACGAGAGCATGGCATCAAGGATTCCGCGGCGCATCACCCTCACCGACGGCCGGATGAGCCTCTCCCCGGAACCTCACTTTTCTGAACGAAAGCAATGATGGTGAAGCAACTCCTCCTGGTAATGGTCTGCTGCTTGATCTCAGGCAGCGTATGGGCAAGCGCGCCGCGTACGGTTGCCGTCTTTCCCTTCGCGGTGCACAGCCGGGAAAAGCTCGACTACCTCGGCCAGGGCATCGCGGACATGCTCCTCACCCGCATGGAGGAGGGGACCGACATCGCCACCGTCGACAAGCATACCCTGCGCAAAGCGCTGCCCCCGGAGGGGGGAGCGCTGGATGAGAGCCGGGTGCGGGAAATCGCGCGCTCGGTGGGGGCGGACTACGCCGTCACCGGCAGCATCACCAAAATCGGCGCCGCCGTCAGCATCGACGCGCTGATCATTGACGCCTCCGCGCAGAAGGAAAACCGGCAGGTCTATGTGCGGTGCGACGGCGTCGAGGGCATTCCCGAGCACGTCGCCCAGCTGGCGCGGCAGCTCGATCTGACCATACTCGACAAGCAGATCATCGGCCGCATCGACATACGCGGCAACCGCTACATAGAGAAGGACGCCGTCACCCTGGTGCTCAAGAGCAAGGAGGGAGACCTCTATTCACCCGAGGCCCTGCAGGAGGATCTCCGCCTGGTCTACGGGATGGGCTATTTCAGCGATGTCCGCATCGAAAGCGAGGACGCGCCCGAGGGAAAGCTGGTCACCTTCATCGTGGCGGAGCGACCGGTGGTAAGCCAGATCAAGATCCAGGGCAACAAGCAGATCAAGACGCCGGACATACAGAAGACGCTGGGCGTCAAGCTGGGCCGGGTGCTGGACCAGAACCAGGTGCGCAAAGACGCCGAGGGCATCCGGAAGCTGTATACCGACAAGGGATATCTGAGCGCCGAAATCGAATACAAGCTCACCCCCTCCGGCGAAGGCGAAACCTCGGTGGATTACTACATCCGGGAGAACGAAATCTCCAAGATCAAGAAGATAACCTTCGTGGGAAATGACAACATCAAGAGCAAGCAGCTCAGAGGCATCATGGAAACCCGCCAGAAGAATTTCCTTTCCTTCATCACCAGCGCGGGCATCTTCAAGGAGGAGGCGCTGCAAAAGGACGTGGAAAAGCTCATGGCCTATTATTATTACCAGGGCTACATCAAGGCCACGGTGAGCAATCCCACCGTCACCCACGAGGGCAAGAACATCTTCATCAGCATACCGGTTGAAGAGGGCGACCGCTTCAACATCGGGAAGGTGGATCTCACCGGGGATCTCATCCTCCCCCGCGACTCGCTGGCGAAGGATCTGCAGGCGATTGAGGGTAAGGTGTTCAGCAGCAACTACCTCAACAAGGACATGGTGAACCTCCGGGAGCTTTACGCCGACAAGGGATACGCCAACGTGGACATTTCCCCCCTGACCGCCATCCACGACGAGGGGAAGACCGTCGACATCACCTATGACATTGCCCAGGGGGAAAAGGTCTACTTCGAAAAAGTCAACATAACCGGCAACAACCGCACCCGCGACAAGGTCATCCGCCGCGAGGTGCGGGTGGCCGAGGGGGATTTGTACAGCACCGGCAAAATCAAGCGCAGCCAGCAGGAGCTGGAAAACCTGGGCTATTTCAAGAAGGTGAATCTCACCACCGCCGCGGGCAGCAGCAGCAGCAAGGTCGACCTCAACGTCGAGGTGGAGGAAAAGCCCACCGGCTCCATCAGCTTCGGCGCCGGCTACAGCTCGGTGGACAGCCTGGTGGGGATGATCCAGTTCTCCCAAGAAAACTTCCGGGGCAAGGGACAGCGCTTTGACATTTCAGCGCAGCTCGGGGGCGTCAACCGCTTCATGTTATCCTTCACCGAGCCCTGGTTCCGCGATACCCGCTGGAGCGCGGGGTTCGACCTCTACAACATGGAGCGGTGGTACGAGGACTTCGACAGCGAGAGCACCGGCGGGGGCGTCCGTATCGGCCATCCGGTGGGTGAGTACACCAAGTTCAACATCGGCTATGAGTATGAAACGGTCGATGTAACCAACGTGGACGATGACGCTGCCATTGAAATTCTCGAGCAGGAGGGGACCACCACCGTCGGCGCCTTGAATGCGGGACTCATCCGGAACACCCTGGACAACCGCTTTACCCCGCGCAAGGGAACGATCAACTCACTCACCGGCAAGTTTGCCGGGCTGGGAGGAGACAGCAGCTTCGTCACCCTTGAGGCCAGCAGCAGCCGGTATTTTCCCCTTCCCTGGGAGACCGCTTTCATGATCCGGGGAACCATCGGCTACATCTTTGACTACGGCGGCGACGAAATACCCATTTTTGAAAAATTCTTTCTGGGCGGGCTGGACAGCCTGCGGGGCTTCGAGGATCGCACCGTCGGCCCCCGGGTCAAGCGGAGCGAATACAACCGTTTCATAACCGATCCAAATGACTACGACGTGGTGGGCGGAGAAAAGGAGCTGTTCTTCAACTTTGAATATATCTTCCCCATTGTGAAAAGCGCGGGCATCCGCGGGGACATCTTTTTTGACACCGGCAACGCCTACCGGCAGAGCGAAAGCTATTTCTCGGACATGCGCAAGAGCGTGGGGGCGGGCATACGCTGGCAGTCTCCCTTCGGCCCCCTGCGGGTGGAGTGGGGACTCAACCTCTCGCCCAAAGAGGACGAGGACAGCAGCCAGATTCACTTTACCATGGGAACCATGTTTTAGCCTGAAAAAATTGTTTCAACCTTCTTTCAGATACTGTTGATTGAACCCACAAGGAGAAAGCACATGAAAAAAGGATGCCTGATCGGGGTTGCTTTACTGCTGTCATTGATGATCTCTCCTGCCGCCCCTGCTGCGGCAGAGTACCGGCTTGCCTTCGTGGACCTGCAGAAGGCGCTCAATCTCTGCAAGGCGGGGCAGGACGCCAAGGAAAAATTTTCCAAGAAGGTGGAAAAGGCCGAGCAGAGCCTTTCCGGCAGGCAGGAAGAGCTGAAAAAGCTCCAGGAAGTCCTGGAAAAGCAGGGTTCCATGCTCAACGAGGCGGCATTAAAGGAAAAGAAAAAGGACTACGAGGCAAAGCTCCGCGACTTCAAGCGGCTCTACGACGAGTCCCAGGAAGAGCTGAAGGCGCAGGACAACGAAGCGGTCAAGGAGATCCTTTCCGAGCTGGTGAGAACCACCCAGAGCTACGGCAAGGAAAAAGGCTTTACCTTCGTTTTTGAGAAGAGCGAGAGCGCGCTGCTGTTTGCCGACGAGGCCATGGAAATCACCGACGAGATCATAAAAATCTATGACGCTTCCTATGCCCAGGGGGGCAAGGCGGCAACCAAGTAACCCGCAGGGCGCCATGGAAACAACCACGCTGAAAGAAATCCGGGCGCTGGTGGGCGGCGAGATCATCGGCGATGAGAACCTTCCCATTTCCGGCATCTCCAGTCTCGACCATGCCGGGGAGGGTGAAATCACCTTCATCGCCAAGAGCGCCTACCTCGGCAAGGCCGCCGTAACCAGGGCCTCCGCCATCATCGTGTCGCACCCCATCGAGGCGCCCGGCAAGTCGCTGCTTGTAACCCCCAACCCCTATCTTGCCTACGCGCAGATAGCAACCCTGTTCCACCGCCGCTCCGCGCCGCCGTCGGGCGTTGACCGGAGCGCCGTGATCGGAAAAGATACCCGCATCGGCAGGGATGTTTCCATCCATCCCCTGGTGGTCCTCGGAGACCGGGTCACCGTCGCCGACGGTGTGGCCATCTATCCGCATGCCTATATAGGAAATGACTGTTCCATTGACCAGGATACGATCATTTATTCCAACGTGTCCATACGCGAGCGCTGCCGCATCGGCAAGCGGGTGATCATCCACGCGGGCAGCGTCATCGGAAGCGACGGGTTCGGGTTCGCCCCCGACGGGAAGCGCTACCATAAGATACCCCAGGTGGGCACCGTGCAGATCGACGATGACGTGGAGATCGGCGCCAACAATGCCATAGACCGGGGCGCCCTGGGAACGACCTGGATCAAGCGGGGGGTTAAGACCGACAACCTGGTGCACATCGCCCACAACGTGGTGGTGGGGGAAGACACCCTGCTGGTCGCCCAGGTGGGCATTTCGGGAAGCACCGTCATCGGCAACCATGTCACCCTTGCCGGCCAGGTGGGGGTGGTCGGACACGTGGAAATCGGGGACAACACCATGGTCGGCGCCCAGACCGGCATCAGCGGCAGCGTCCCCGCCAACAGCATTGTTTCCGGCTATCCGCACCTGCCGCACCGGGAGTGGCTGAAGGCGTCCCGCTGCTTCCCCCTGCTGCCGCAGATGAGAAAAACCCTGAAGGCGCTGGAGGAGCGGCTTGCCAAGCTTGAAGAGATGCTGAACAAGCGCATGTGAGATGTGCACCATTCACCCATCCAAAGCACGAAATCCACAATTCGAAACAAACTCACATGACCAACATTCAAAACAACAAAAGGAGTTTGTACTTTTGAAGTTTTGTGCTTTGCATTGGTTTCGATGAAGGAAGGAAAAACAAGACGTCCGAAGGCGGCTTTTGTCATTTCGAACGCATGTGAGAAATCTTCTATGATTATAAAGATTTCTCGGTCGCTCCGCTTCCTCGAAATGACAGCAAAAAAAGGTCCTTTAGGTGAGCTTTGAATTTTAAATTTGTTTCGGATTTCGTGCTTCGGATTTCGAATTTCAACCATGAAAGGTTCACCGACTGCATACGGGTAAGCAACCCTGTTGTAACATCGCGTTGGAGACGGAAGATGAAAGACATCAAGGAGATAATGGATCTGCTGCCGCACCGCTACCCCTTCCTCCTGGTTGACCGGATCCTGGAGATGGAAGAAGGCAAACGAATCGTGGGCATTAAAAACGTGACCATCAACGAGCCCTTCTTCCAGGGGCATTTCCCCGGCTCGCCGATCATGCCCGGCGTTCTGATCATCGAAGCGATGGCGCAGACCTGGGGCATCCTGGCGCTCGCCTCGGAACCGAACAAGGCGGGGAGCAAGAATGTCCTCTTCCTCGGCATTGACAACGCGCGCTTCCGCAGGCCGGTGTATCCGGGCGACCAGCTCCGGTTTGAGCTGCAGGCGCTCAACCTGAAACGCTCCATCTGGAAGTTCAAGGGCGAGGCATTTGTAAACGGAGAGCTGGTGGCGGAAGCGGAGCTCATGGCCACCATCGCCGACAAATAGACGGAACAATACGCAGGCAGTCTAGCAGGTTGTTGAAAAAGAATTTTTTCACAGGCTGTTCAAAAACGGCCAGATGCAAGGCACGCGAAATCCAGAGGAATGAGGCGTACATATGAGTACGCTGCAATGACGAAGGATGAGCGTAACGCAGCAGATGGGTGTTTTTCAACCGCCTGCTGGAGAGACTGTGGGAAAGGCAGACGCATGATACATGCAACGGCAATCATCGACGCCACCGCCGAACTGGACACCGGGGTGGAGGTGGGCCCCTACTCCATCATCGGGCCCCGGGTGCGGATCGGGAAAAACACCCGCATCGGCCCCCACGTGGTCATTGACGGCTTCACCGACATCGGCGAGGAGTGCGCCATTTTTCAATTCGCCTCCCTCGGGGCAATTCCCCAGGACCTGAAGTTCCGCGGGGAGGAGTCCCGGGTGGTCATCGGCGATAGAAACACCATCCGGGAATTTGTCACCATCAACCGGGGAACGGCGCAGGCGGGCGGGGAAACACGCATCGGCAGCGATAACCTGCTCATGGCCTACTGCCATGTGGCCCACGACTGCCGGGTCGGCAATCACGTGGTCCTGGCCAATGCCGCCACCCTGGCGGGTCACATCGAGCTGGAAGACCACGCCATCGTGGGCGGCCTGGTTGCGATCCACCAGTTTGTGCGTCTGGGGAGCTACTGCTTCATCGGCGGCTGCTCCGGGGTAAACCAGGACATTCCTCCCTACATGATGGCCAACGGCCAGCGGGCCGAGCTGTTCGGGCTCAACATCGAAGGACTCAATCGACACCGCTTTCCGCAGGAGTCCATCAGCAATCTGAAAAAGGCGTACCGCGTCATCTTCAGATCCGGGCTGGCGCTCGAACCGGCCCTGGAGCAGGCGGCAGCGGAGATGCGGGATTCAGCGGAGGTGCAGCACCTCATCGGTTTTATCAGGTCTTCCACCAGGGGGGTCACCCGGGCGTACAAGAAGGAGTCACCCACGAGATGAGCACATTACCGGTTGCAGTGATCGGTTGCGGCTACCTGGGAAAGTTTCACGCGCAGAAGTATGCCGGCCATCCGGACGCGGCGCTGGCGGCGGTGGTGGATACCGACAGCGGGAGGGCGCAGGCGGTGGCCGCCGAAACCGGCAGCAGCCCCCTGAGCGACTACCGGGACCTCTTCGGCCGGGTGCGGGCGGCGAGCGTGGTGGTCCCCACCCCGCTGCATTACGCCATTGCCAAAGACCTGCTTCAGCACGACATACACCTGCTCCTGGAAAAGCCCATGACCACCACCCTCGCCGAGGCGCGGGAATTAAACGCCCTTGCCCGCGAGCGGAACCTGGTCCTGCAGATCGGCCATCTCGAGCGATTTAATCCCGCCTATCTGGCCGTTGCCGACACGGTGAAAAACCCCCTCTTCATCGAGTCCCACCGGCTCAACTCCTTCCAGGAGCGGGGCACCGAGGTGGACGTGATCCTCGACATCATGATCCATGACATCGACCTCATCCTCAATCTGGTGGATGATGAGGTGAAGTCAATTCACGCGGTGGGAATCCCGGTCATCTCATCGATGATTGACATCGCCAATGCCCGCCTGGAATTCGAGCGCGGGTGCGTGGTCAATGTCACCGCCAGCCGCATTTCCGACAAGGCGATGCGCAAGATCCGCATCTTTCAGCCCGACGCCTACATATCCATTGATTTTGCCGCGCAGGGGGTCTCGCTCTACCGCAAGATAGAAGAGGAGGGACGAATTCCCTACATCGTGAGCGAAAAGCTGGCCATCGAGCACGGGGACTCGCTGCAGCAGGAAATCAAGGCGTTCCTTGCCGCGGTCAGGCAGCGGAGCGCGCCGCCGGTGTCCGGTGAGGCGGGCATGCGGGCGCTGAAAGTCGCCCTGGAGATCACCGAGCAGATACAGAACACCACCCGGAGGCTGGTTGAATAACGCCACGGCACAGCGGATTCTCATCGTCACCGGCGAGGCGTCGGGAGACCTTCTGGCGTCCCATCTGGTTCGGGCCATGCGCGCGGCGGATCCCGCGCTTTCCGTTTCAGCCATGGGGGGCGGCCGGCTGCGGGAGGCGGGCGCGGAGATCCTGGTCGACATTTCCCGGCACGCGGTGATGGGAATCACCGAGGTGGTCGGACACCTGGGAACCATCTACGGGATCTTTCGCAAGCTCGCGCTCACCCTCAAGCGCGAACGACCGGACCTGCTCATTCTGGTTGATTACCCTGATTTCAACCTGCGCCTGGCCAGGGTTGCCAAAAAGCACCGCATACCGGTGCTCTACTACGTCAGCCCCCAGATCTGGGCCTGGCGCACCAGCCGCATCAGACAGATCGCCGCGACCGTCAGCACCATGGTGGTGGTGTTTCCCTTTGAGCTTCCCCTGTACCGGGAGGCCGGCGTTGACGCGCATTTCGTGGGCCATCCCCTGCTCGATATCGTGAAGGTTGACCGCTCCCGGGAGGAAAACCGCAAACGCTTCGGTTTGCTGCCCGGCCGCCGGGTCATCGGCCTGCTGCCGGGCAGTCGGCTCAGCGAAGTGAAGCGGATACTCCCGCCCCTGCTGGAGGCCGCCCGCCTGCTCAGCCGGGAGCATAAAGACCTGCAGTTCATCATTCCCGTCGCGCCGGGGCTGGACAAAGCGCAACTGGAAACGCTGGCCGGGGATGCCGCGGTGGCGGCAACCCTGGTTGACAACAGCATATACGACGTCATCGACAGCGCCGACCTGGTCATCGTGGCATCGGGCACGGCCAGCCTGGAAACGGCGCTGCTGGCCAAGCCCATGGTCATCGTGTACCGCATGTCGCCGCTCAGCTACCGCATCGCCCGGCTGCTGGTAAAGGTGCCCCACATCGGGATGGCCAACATCATCGCCGGCAAAACCGTGGTGCCCGAGCTGATCCAGGAGCAGGCCAGCGGGGAGCGCATCGCCGCCGAAGCCGGCCGCCTGCTCACCGACGCCGGCTATTACGGGAAGGTGCGCGCGGAACTGGAGCTGATTAAAAAAAAGCTGGGCGAGCCCGGGGCCTCGGAGCGCGCCGCCCGGATCGCGCTTGCCATGCTGCAGCGCAGGCCCTCCTGAAGCAGAAGCGGCGTCAGAGTGATCCACCCCCCCCGGCAGAGCTGCGGCATAGAAAGCCCGCGCAAGGAAGAGGAATGAAAAAGATTTCCACCAGGGACTCCATCAGGCTGTACAAGCGCCTGGTCAAGTACATCAGGCCCTACTGGCTCTTGATGCTCTTTGCCGTCCTCTCGGCCGTGGGGCTGGCCGGCGCCAACACCGGCATTGCCGGTATCGTCAAAAAGGTGATGGACGACATCTTCGTGCAGAAGAACCTGGCCATGCTCCGGCTCATCCCCCTGGCCATCGTCGTGCTGTACCTGCTCAAGGGGCTGTTTGACTACTTCCAGGAATACCTGATGGGATTTGTGGCCACCCGGGTGGTCACCGACATCCGGGATGAAATCTACGCCCACCTGCAGAAGCTGTCGCTCGCCTTCTTCACCCGGAATCCCACCGGCATCCTCATGTCGCGCATCGGCAACGACACCAATCTGCTGCAGTCCACCGTCTCCGACAGCATCACCAATTTCCTGCGCGACTCGCTCACCATTGTGGGGCTGACCGGCTACACCTTCTGGGTAAACTGGAAGCTCGCCGCCATGTCCTACCTGGTGATTCTCTGGGCGCTGATCCCCATTCGCATCTTCGGCAACAAAAGCCGGAAGTTCAGCACCAAGAGCCAGGTGAAGATGGCCGACATCGCCAAGTTCCTCTACGAAACCATCACCGGCATCCGCATCGTCAAGGCCTTCTGCATGGAGGAGTATGAAAACCGCCGGTTCTCCGAGGAAAACCACCGCTTCTTCAGGATCCGGGTCAAGCGGCTGCGCGTCCGCGCCCTCGCCTCACCGACCATGGAGATGCTGGGAGGCATTGCATCGGCGGTGATCCTTTACTTCGGCGGCTACAGCGTCATCAAGGGAGAGATCACCTCCGGAGACTTTTTCTCGTTCGTGGCCGCCTTTGCCATGATGTACCGTCCGGTGCGCGAGCTGAACAAGCTCAACCAGACCATCCAGGAGGGGCTGGCCGCCGCGGTGCGCACCTTTGAAATCCTCGACACCAGAGCGGACATCATTGACAAGCCGGGAGCGCCCGAGCTGCCGCCCATCCGCGAGTCCATCGAGTTCCGTGACGTCTGCTTCCGGTACGATGCGCAGCCGGTGCTGGAGCATATCTCGCTCAGGGTGGCGGTGGGAGAAATCATCGCCATCGTCGGCGGCAGCGGCACGGGAAAATCAACCATGGCCAATCTCATACCCCGCTTCTATGATGTGACCGCGGGGGCCATTCTCATCGACGGAACCGACATCCGGGATGTTACCATCAGATCGCTGCGCCGCCAGATCAGCATGGTCACCCAGGAAATAATCCTCTTCAACGACACCATCCGGCACAATATCGCCTACGGCAGCATGGAAAAGTCCGACGCCGACATCAGGTCCGCGGCCGAGGCGGCGCACGCCCACGACTTCATCATGGACAACCCCGGGGGCTATGACGCGGTGATCGGGGAGCAGGGCACCAAGCTCTCCGGCGGCCAGAAACAGCGGATTGCCATCGCCCGCGCCCTGCTCAAGAACGCCCCCATCCTCATTCTCGATGAGGCCACCTCGTCCCTCGACAGCAAGGCGGAAGCCGAGGTGCAGATCGCCCTCGAGCGTCTCATGGAAGGCCGCACCACCTTCATCATCGCCCACCGCCTTTCCACCATTAAAAAAGCCGATCGCATCATCGTGCTCTCGGAGGGCAGGATCGTGGAACAGGGCTCCCATGCCGAGCTCATGGCGCGCGGCGGAGAATATCACAAGCTCTACACCACTCAATATCATGAGGAGGACGCTCCAACCCACAGCAACTCCTCTGCCGGCCCGACCTAGCCCGGGCGGCGGTCGGTGCGCACCCTATGTACTTCATCTATAATATACTGCTCCTGGCGGCGGCCCCGTTCCTGGCCCTGCTGCTGATCGCCGCCGCCGCGAGCGCGCAAAAATACCGCAGCGGCCTCGCCCAGAAGATGGGATTCATCTCCTCGGCGGTCACCCGCAAACTGGCGGGCAGCCGGCCGGTCTGGATCCACGCCGTGTCGGTGGGCGAGGTGATGGCGGCCATTCCCCTGCTGCAGGAAATGAAGGGGCGCTACCCCCGCCAGACCATCGTCCTCTCCACCGTGACCGCCACCGGAAACCACACCGCCGCGCTGAAGGCCCGCCAGGCCGACGCGGTCATCTATTTTCCCTTCGATTATCCCTTCATGGTGCGGCGGGCGATCAAGCGGATACATCCCCGCCTGTTCATCACCATGGAAACCGAGCTCTGGCCGAACTTCCTGCGGGAGATGAAGCGAAGCGGCGTCCCCTCGGTGGTGGTAAGCGGCCGCATCTCCAATCATTCATACCGCCGGTATCGTCTGACCCGCCGTTTCTTCAGCCGGGTCCTGGCCAACCTCGATGCCTTCTACATGCAGACCGACGAGGACGCCCGCCGGATCGTCAGCATCGGCGCCGACCCCGGCCGCGTCATCACCCTGGGCAATCTCAAGTGCGACCAGGAGGTGCCGCCGGTCACTGCCGAAGAAAAGGCCCGTCTCTACGGCGCCCTTCAACTGAAAGCGGGCCGGCATATCTTCATCGCGGGCAGCACCCACCGCGGTGAGGAAGAGATGGTGCTGGAGGTATTTAAGCGGCTGCAGCAGGAGGGCGCCGATCTCACCCTCATACTCGCCCCCCGTCATCCGGAGCGATTCGGCGACGTGGCCAATCTTATCACCCGCGCCGGGTATGACTGCCTGCGCAAGACGGAACTGGGACAGCAGGCAACGAAAAACGGCCGGGATGTCATCCTGCTCGACACCATCGGCGAACTGTCCAAGCTGTACAGCATCGGCACCATCATATTTGTGGGGGGAAGCCTGGTCCCCACCGGCGGGCACAACGTACTCGAGCCGGCCGTCTACCGCAAGGCGGTGCTGTTCGGACCGCACATGGATAATTTCCAGGAGATCGCCCGCTGCCTCATGGAAAGCGGCGGCGGACTGCAGGTGAACGACCCGGAAGGGCTCTTCATACAGGCCAAACGCCTTCTGGAAAACGAGTCGGTGCGCAACGAACTGGGAGAAAAGGCCTTCCAGATCATTGCCAGCAACCAGGGTACGACCCGGAAGGCCATGGAGGCGATTGGCAAATTTTTAATGCCGGCTGCGCAATGAATCCACGCCTCTTCATCCAGGAAGTGCTGCATTCGGGCGCGGGGCGGGAGAACCCGGGCCGGAAGGCGCTGCTCTTCCCGCTCTTCCTGCTCTCCCTGCCCTACGCGCTGATCATGCGGTGGCGCCGCGGCCTCTACCGCCGCGGCATCCTCCCCTCGTCCGCCCTGCCCTGCCCGGTGGTGAGCGTCGGCAACATCACCCTGGGCGGAACCGGCAAGACCCCCATGGTCATCTACCTGGCCCAGCTCTTTCAGCGGCGCGGCCTCAGGGCGGTGGTGCTCAGCCGCGGCTACCGGTCGCAGCACCGGGACGCGGTCGCGGTGGTGTCCGACGGCACGCGGGTGCTGCTCGGGGCGCGGGAAGCCGGCGATGAGCCGGCGATGCTTGCGCAGGCCCTGCCCGGCACGCCGGTGATCATCGGGAGCGACCGGGTGGGCTCCGGCAGCCTCGCCTGCGCGCGCTTCTCCCCCGACGTCATCCTGCTTGACGACGGCTTCCAGCACCTGCGGCTGCGGCGGAATGCGGACATCGTCCTGGTGGACCGGAACATTGGCTTCGGCAACCGATGCCTCATACCGCGGGGCATCCTGCGCGAGCCGCTCAGCGCCCTGCAGGCGGCAGATCTGATCATCCTCACCAAAAAAACCGGCGAGACCCGCCCCCATCCGGCGGAGCGGCTCATCGCCGCGCGCAACCCCCGCGCCCCCGTCTTTTCCGCCGGCTACGCCGTCAGGGGACTCACCGCCCTCGACGGATCACCCGCGGGCGATCTGCGGGGGCTGGCCGGAAAAAACGTGCTCGCCGTGGCCGGCATCGGCAACCCCGGATACTTCATCCATCTGCTGCGCAGCAACGGCATCCACGTCGCCGATGAGATGATCCTGCCCGACCATCACCGCTACACCGGCGAGGATGCCGGCCGCCTGACCGCCCGCCTTTCCGGGATTGACTGCATCATCACCACCGCGAAAGACGGCTGCAAGATGGCCGGCGCGGGATTCCATCATTTGCCTGTACTCGTGCTCGATATTATGGTAGAGATGGACGACGAGCCGGCTTTCATCGACGCCCTTTTGCAGCACATTCCCCGGCGCGATCACTAGTGTAGCGCGTCATTTTGTTGTGGCGTCAAAAGCCCCTCCCCCTGAGCCACGAATCAGATGGCTGTTATTCAACAGCCTGCGAGTATTCCACCATCGCATATACTGACACCCTATGAAGCACACCCCCGCTGCGCCGCCGGCGCACCGTCCGCATACGATCGACTACCGCCTCGAGCTTAACGCCGAGCAGCTCGAGGTGGTGATGAGCGACGACAGCCCGCTGTTGGTCATCGCCGGGGCGGGCAGCGGCAAAACCCGGACCCTGACCTACCGCGTCGCGCGTCTCATCGAGTCCGGCACCCCGCCCGGCGCCATCCTGCTGCTCACCTTCACCAACAAGGCGGCGAAGGAGATGCTCGGCCGGGTGGAGGGGCTGATCAATCTGAATATCGCCACGCTCTGGGGGGGGACCTTCCACCATGTCGCCAACCGCATTTTAAGAAGCCGGGCCGGACTCATCGGCTACGACTCCTCTTTCACCATCCTCGACCGGGATGACTCGCGGGACCTGCTTACCAGCTGCATGGCCGACCTCGGCCTCAAGGGCAAGGACCGGAGATTTCCCCAGAGCGCGGTGATCCAGGAGATGATCAGCCTCGCGGTCAACACCCGCACCTCCCTTCCCGACCTGATTGACGGGCGCTATCCCTTTTTTCTTGACGCAACCGACACCATCCAGTCGGTGGCGCATCGCTACCGCCAGCGCAAGCAGAAAGAGATGCTGATGGATTTTGACGACCTGCTGCTCAACTGCCTCACCCTGCTCGCCGAACACGACGCGGTGCGCGACTACTACGCGGCAAAATTTCATCACATCCTGGTCGATGAGTACCAGGACACCAACCGCATCCAGGCGGAGATGATCAATCTGCTTGCATCGGGGGGCGGCAGCATCATGGTGGTGGGGGATGATTCGCAGAGCATCTACAGCTTCCGGGGCGCCCACTTCGCCAACATCCTCGACTTCCCCAAGCGCTATCCCGGCACCCAACTGTTCAAGCTCCAGACCAACTACCGCAGCACCCCGGAAATACTGGGACTGGCCAACGCCAGCATCGTCAACAACCAGTGCCAGTTTCATAAAAAGCTGCAGGCGACCAGGGAGAGCGGGCCCAGCCCCATCGTGGTGCCCTGTGACTCGGTGCAGCAGCAGTCGGAGTTTGTGGTGCAGCGCATCCGTGAACTGAAGAACGAGGGCAGGACGCTCAGCGAGCTGGCGGTGCTCTATCGCGCGCACTACCACAGCATGGAACTCCAGATGGAGTTGACCCGGTGGGGCGTGCCCTTCGAAGTGCGCTCCGGCCTGCGCTTTTTCGAGCAGGCCCACATAAAAGACATCACCGGCTATCTCAAGGTGATCGTCAACCCCTATGACGAACTGGCCTGGAAGCGCATCACCAAGATGCTGCCCGCCATCGGCAATGCCCGGGCGGAAAAAATCTGGACCGCCCTCTCCCGCTCCGGCGATCCCCTGGGGAACCTGCAGAGCGAGGCGATTGAGAGTCTCATTCCCAAACCCTGCCGGAAGGACTGGCATGATCGGGCCGTTCTGCTGCAACACCTGAACACCCCCGACCAGCGCCGGGCGCCGGCGGAGATGCTGCAAACCGTGCTGCGGCAGGAATACGAGGACTACCTTATGGCGCACTACCCGGAATCACCGGCACGGCTGGAGGACATAAACCGGCTGCGTGATTTTTCCCGGCAGTTCGCCTCGGCGGATGAGTTCTTAAGCGAGCTTGCCCTCCTGACCAGCGTATCGGTCGAGGATGCGGCGGCCGACGACCCGGAAAGCGATCGGGTAAAGCTCACCACCATCCACCAGGCGAAGGGGCTGGAGTGGGATGTGGTGTTTATCATCTGGCTGGTGGAGGGAAGATTCCCCTCGCATAAAAGCCTGCAGGACGCGGAAGGCGAGGAGGAGGAGCGGCGGCTCTTTTACGTCGCCGCCACCCGCGCCCGCGATGAGCTGTACCTCTCCTACCCGCTCTGGGACTACGGGCGGGGCGGCGACAGCTCGGGGATCATGCAGCCCTCCCGCTTCATCCAGGAGATCCCCCGCGGCAAATATACCAAGTACGTACTGGAGTAAATACGTAAGGGCGACCGGCCGGTCGCCCTTACACGTGAACAAAAGACTCACCGAACATATGTATCGTCATACAATTCACCGTATCACCGTCACCGTGAGATTTTGCGTTCCCCACTGAAGCGCATCATCATGAGAATCAAAGAAGACGTCGATGTGGTTGCCCTTGATTTCCCGTCCCCGGTCATGAACCACTCCCCAGCCGTACCCGGGCACGTACATTCTGGTGCCGTACGGATAGGTGCTGATATCGGCGGCAATCACCCCTTTTTTGGCTTTGGTCCCGTCGGCGGTTATGCCCACCTTCTTTCTTTCCCCCTTGAAGGGGCCGCTGCTGTGGACCGGAACCAGCCAGCAGCTCCAGATGCTTCTTTTCCAGGCGCAGCACTTCCCGCAGGCGCAATAGGCGGTTACCACCATTGCAACTTTTTCTCCGCGCTCTTCCCCCCGGTGCGGCAGAAAGCAGCAGCCCGAGGTAACCGCCAGCAGCAGCAGAACCAGGCAACGCACGCCGGCCCATTTTTTATTTTTTAGCCTTGACATACCATATATTGCATTATAGGGTGCAAGTAATCCCACCTGCTGTGTGAGTTCGTTCGGAATAATGTTGAACGATTGTATAAGGGGACGTTCGTGCACACGTTGCTTTGTGGTAAGGGCGTATTGCAATACGCCCCTACATTGCCTCTATCCTGAGAAAAAGAAAAGGTCTCAGTGATGGAGGGCCATGTTCCGTCATGGCCGCCCATAATACTACCGGAAGCGACGGAACGCGTCCATCCATGTGATTTTAAGTTGTCATTTCGAAGGAGCACAGCGACTGAGAAATCTTATAAGATTTCTCACATCCGTTCGAAATGACAAGTGACTCTAGGAGTTTGTCGGACTTTCACGACAGAATATGATATAGTGGCACATCATTGC